>TARA_R110002124_G_scaffold113456_1_pt1 | contig 76442 bp, 67 predicted proteins | sample TARA_R110002124 | Tara Oceans TARA_R110002124 (sample SAMEA4397445) | marine metagenome | biome: Polar Biome; feature: [SRF] surface water layer (ENVO:00010504); material: water (ENVO:00002006), including particulate matter (ENVO:01000060) such as... | depth 5 m | reverse complement strand
GAAGGTGTTCAATTAAGGGTAAAAGAAAATGAGAATACACCTAATGCATGGCTAAGCCTAAATGTTATTAACCAAGGAACTTATAATGCTTACGATTTAAGAGAAGGTTCAGAATTACTTTTAGTAGATAATTTTGAAATAGAGTCCACCTTCATTTACGAAATCAGATTGGTTCTTGGTAATAATAACTTCATAGATTTAAATAATATATTATACAGTTTAGATGTTACAAATTCTGGTAATGCTTTACCCTCAAATTTGGTGAGAACAGAATTAGTTAAAAATCGTTTTTATGAATTTGTTATAGATATTGATATTGATAAATCGGTAAACTTTAATGAAGACGAAAACATGATGGTTTTAAACCCAAAACTTTATACAGAAATAAGACAAATTCAATATTAATTATCCTAATCCATGATTAATAGAACTCGCCTAGGCGAGTTCTGAAAGATAAAAGAGTAATACTTCGGTATTACTCTTTTTTTTAACCAATTGTTAACAGCAACTAACGAAAAATTTTAACACTTTGCATCTTCTAAAAAATTACTAAAAATAGTTTCATTCTTAAACCCTTAAAATCATGGAAGAAACGAGTACAATTGATATTAAGTCAATTAATGAAAAAATAGAAAAAGAAAGTGCATTTGTAGACTTGTTAACTTTAGAAATGAATAAGGTTATTGTTGGTCAAAAACATATGATAGAGCGTCTTCTTATAGGACTGCTTGGACAAGGACATATTTTGTTAGAAGGTGTGCCAGGATTAGCAAAGACATTAGCAATTAATACACTCTCTAAAGCCATCGATGCGAGTTTTAGCAGAATACAATTTACACCAGATCTTTTACCTGCAGATGTTGTTGGTACAATGATTTATAACATGAAAGAAAATGACTTTTTAATTAAGAAAGGTCCAATATTCGCAAACTTTGTATTGGCAGATGAGATTAATAGAGCACCAGCGAAAGTGCAATCGGCTCTACTTGAAGCCATGCAAGAAAAGCAAGTGACTATTGGTGATGAAACTTTTATTTTAGACAAGCCCTTCCTAGTAATGGCAACACAAAACCCTGTTGAACAAGAAGGAACCTATCCTTTGCCAGAAGCACAGGTCGATCGTTTTATGCTGAAGACGATTATTGATTATCCGACAATAAATGATGAGCAACAAATAGTAAGAGCTAACCTAAAAGGCTCTTACGAAAAGGTAAATCCTGTGGTTTCGGTTGCGCAGATATTGAGTGCGCAAGAAGCTGTACGTGAGGTTTATATGGATGAGAAAATTGAGAAATACATTTTAGACATCGTTTTCGCTACACGTTATCCTGAAAAATATAAACTAGGAGATTTAAAGCCGTTAATATCATTTGGAGCATCACCTCGTGGAAGTATCAATTTAGCTACAGCAGCAAAATGTTATGCATTCATTAAAAGAAGAGGTTATGTGATTCCTGAAGACGTTCGTGCGGTAGTTCACGATGTATTACGTCATAGAATAGGCATTACTTATGAAGCCGAAGCAGAGAATGTTACTTCAGAAGATATTATCAATAAGATAGTTAATGAGATTGAAGTACCATAGCATTGTCATTCCTGCGAAATCGAAGATTCATGAATACATTAATTTTGAATAACAATACATGAGTAAGGCAGGAATCTCATTATTATTTGTCAAAAGGTTAATTTGATAGATTCCGCATCTAGTGCGGAATGACAAAACAGAAAATGGATACTAAAGAACTTCTAAAAAAAGTACGAAAAATAGAGATTAAGACACGTCGTTTGTCTGATCATATATTTGGAGGTGAATACCACTCTACATTCAAAGGTCGTGGAATGACTTTTTCTGAAGTACGCCAATACCAATATGGTGATGATGTAAGGAGTATAGATTGGAATGTTACTGCACGTTATAATGAGCCATACATCAAAGTTTTTGAAGAAGAACGTGAGCTGACTATGATGCTCATGGCAGATGTTTCGGGCAGTAAGTTATTTGGAACTAAGAATCAATTTAAAGATGAAATCGTTACTGAAATAGCTGCAACTTTGGCGTTTTCTGCAACACAGAACAACGATAAAATAGGTTTGATTTTGTTTTCAGACGAGATAGAACTTTACATTCCACCTAAAAAAGGACGCTCTCATGTACTAAGAATAATACGAGAGTTATTAGAATTCAAACCAAAAAGCAAAAACACCAATGTTGCTGAAGCCTTTAAGTTTTTATCTAATGTGATGAAAAAGAAAGCGATTGTATTTGTGCTGTCCGATTTTATTGCAGAAGACTATAAGCAGAACCTAAAAATTGCTGCAGGCAGACATGATATTACAGGCATAAGAATTTACGATAAGCGCGAAGAAGCAATTCCTAATCTTGGTATGGTAGAGATGGAAGATGAAGAAACTGGTGAGCTGATGTTAGTGAATACGGCGTCAAAAAGAGTAAGACAGAATTACAGTAAGTATTACTATGAGAAGGTAAATTACTTTAAAGAGGCATTTACTAAATCTGGAGCAGGCACTATAGATTGTCGTGTAGATGAAAGCTATGTAAAGAAATTATTAGGATATTTTAAACAAAGAGGATAATAGATTAACGATTTATGATTAACGATTTTAGATTTAAAAAAAGCAAAACTCCCGTCTTCGGTCTTCCGTCTTTGGTTGTATTTTCTATGCTCTTTTTTCTATGCTCATTCTTTTCATTTGCACAGGTTACATCCAAAATTGATACTACTAAGATTAGAATTGGTGAACAAATTAGCTATAAAATTAAAGTTGAAGCAGATTCATCTGCCTTAGTTGTATTTCCTGAAGGGCAAACATTTATGCCTTTAGAAGCCGTTGAAGCTTTAAAAATTGATACCACAAAAAAAGACGCTAAGTTTTTATTATCGAGAATTTATAAGCTCACACAGTTCGATTCGGGCTCATATACCATTCCTAGGCAAAAAGTAATTATTGGTGAAAAATCATTTTTTACAGATTCACTTCGTGTTAATGTTAATACCATTGAAGTCGATACCACAAAGCAAAAGCTGTACGATATTAAACCTATTTTTAAAGTTGATAAAACTGGAGGTAATTGGTGGAAATGGCTTTTGGGGATTATACTCGCAATAGCTTTGGTCGCGTTCTTGTTATATTGGTTTATATGGAGAAAAAAACCTTTAACAGAAGAGGAAGAGATTGCTCTATTACCACCTTATGATCGCGCAAAATTAGCCTTACAAAAATTAGATGAAAGTCAGTATTTAATGCGTTCAGAAGTTAAAGACTATTATTCTGAATTGACTTTTATCATCAGAAAATATTTAGACGAAAAAGTTTATGATCGTGCTTTAGAAAGTACAACGGGTGAATTGATTTCTAGGCTTCAATTGCTAAAGGACGGTAACCAAATCCCACTTTCAAAAGACACTATTAAAAACCTTGAGTCGATTTTAAACCGTGCTGATTTGGTAAAGTTTGCCAAGTCCGCACCAGATACAGCACTTGCTGAAATGGATAAAGCCACTATAGATAAAGAAATAGATCATGTAAAGGTGAGTTTGCCAGAATCTACAGAAGAAGAAAAGCTTTTAGATATAAAATATAAAGAAGAACAAGAGCGTAAGAAGAAGCGTAGAAAAATCATTCTCACTGCTGCCATTTCTATATTCTTAGTAATTGCAACTTTTGTTGGTTTTGGTATGAAATATGGTTTTAATTATGTGAAAGATACCATCATAGGGCATGAAAGCAAAGAATTGCTCGAGGGTGATTGGGTAGAAAGCGCGTATGGTTTTCCTCCTGTTTATATAGAAACTCCAAGGGTTTTAAAGCGTGCGGATTCACCAGTGCCAAAAGAAGCCAAAGAACAGATGACTATGACGAGCTTTGTATATGGCACATTGTTAGATGTTTTTAGCATTGCAGTTAATACCACAACGCTTAATGTGCCTAAGCAAGAAGCTAAAACTAAAGATACCGAAAACCCAACATTCGATTTATTGAAAACTTCAGAAGTAAGCATTAAAGGTTTCGAATCTAAAGGCGCAACGGATATAACTGTTAAAAGAGAACAATTTAATACACCAAATGCCGCAGAAGGCTTAAAAACTTTCGGAACACTAAATATTAAAGTTCCTAATGCGGATTATGAAATGAATGCTGAGTACGCATTATTATTTTTCTCAAATGAAAATGTGTTGCAGCAAATTATAATTACCTGGCCACAAGATGATGATTATGCAGATGAAATGGTACAGCGTATTATAGACTCAGTAGAACTTAAGCAAGACGAAGAAGAAACCAAAGACTGATGTTTGATAATATAGAATTTTTAAATAAAGAATTTTTTTGGTTGCTATTGCTCATACCAGTAGCACTGCTTTGGTATGTCTTTAAACATAGTAAACAAACAGCTGAGTTAAAAATATCGAGTATTAGAGGTTTTAAGTCTTCATCTTCGTTTTGGTCTAAGTTTAAGCACTTACTTATTGTATTACGTTTAATTGCATTAGTCTTATTAATAACAGCATTAGCAAGACCACGAACAGTAGATGTATCTACAAAAACTAAAACTACACGCGGAATAGATATCGTTATGTCTATTGATGTTTCTGCAAGTATGTTAGCAAAAGATTTACGTCCAAACAGACTTGAAGCTTTAAAAGAAGTGGCTTCCGATTTTATAAATGGCAGACCAAACGATCGAATAGGTTTGGTAGAATATGCAGGTGAAGCCTATACAAAAACACCGATAACAAGTGATAAATCCATAGTGCAAAGATCACTTAGAGATATAAAATATAATACCATAATAGAAGGAGGTACAGCTATTGGTATGGGATTAGCGACTTCAGTAAATCGTTTAAAAGATAGTAGAGCCAAAAGTAAAGTGATTATTCTGCTTACGGATGGTGTCAATAATTCGGGTTTTATAGATCCTAAAATCGCGAGCGAATTAGCTGTTGAGTATGGCATAAAAGTTTATACTATTGGGTTAGGAACCAACGGAATGGCATTGTCGCCAGTGGCTATAAACCCAAATGGGACGTTTAGATATGGTCGGCAGCAAGTAGAAATTGATGAGGATTTACTTAAAGAAATTGCTAATGTAACTGGTGGTAAGTATTTTAGAGCAACCAATAATAAGAAGTTGGCAGAGATTTATAACGAAATCAATAAGCTCGAAAAAACTGAAGTAGAAGAAAAGAAGTATTACAATTATGAAGAAAAGTATAGACCATTAATACTTTTAGCAGGTTTACTTTTATTAATAGAATTATTATTACGAAATACAATATTTAGAAGCTTTGTTTAGACTCGACGAAAAAATATGGTTTTGGACTTTACTGGTTATACCTGTAATTATTTTGCTATTCATTTTGCTTCAAATATGGAGAAGATCTGCTCAAAATAAGTTTGCAGATAGTGAATTATTAAAACGATTGAGTCCTAATCAATCGCTTTTTAAAAGTACATTAAAAGTTTTAGTACTTTGTGGTGCCTTTGCATCTTTATCATTGGCGTTGGTTAATCCTAAAATTGGAACAAAACTAGAAACGGTACGAAGCCAAGGGGTTGATATTGTCTTTGCGGTCGATGTTTCTAAGAGTATGCTTGCAGAAGATATTGCACCAAACCGTCTAGAAAAATCAAAACAATTAGTTACTCAAATCATAAATAGTTTGGCTAGTGATCGTGTTGGTATTATTGCGTATGCAGGTAAAGCATTTCCACAATTACCAATTACAACAGATTACGCATCAGCTAAAATGTTTTTGCAAAACATGAATACTGATATGTTGTCTTCTCAAGGAACAGCTATTCATGAAGCTATACAGTTAGCAAAAACATACTATGATGATGAAGAACAAACCAATCGTATTCTAATCATTATTTCCGATGGAGAAGATCATGGAGGAGAATCCGTAGATGTTGCAGAAGAAGCTAGTGATGAAGGAATTAGAATTTTAACCGTTGGAGTTGGTGACATTAAAGGAGGTCCAATACCAATAAAGCGAAATGGAGTTGTCTTAAATTATAAAAAGGATAACAAAGGTGAAACCGTAATTACCCGATTAGATGAAACAACTTTAAAAGAGATTGCGAAGGAAGCTAATGGAGTATATATCAATGGTGCTAATACAACTGAGGTTGTCAATACTATCAAAGAGGTATTAGATAAAATGGATAAGAAAGAATTTGAGTCTAAGCAAATTGCAGATTTTAAAGATCAATTTCAATGGTTTTTAGGTTTAGGAATTCTGTTGCTGTTTATAGATATATTCTTCTTAGAAAGAAAAACAGCATGGCTTAAAAAATTAAATTTATTTAATGAAACATATATATAAAAATATGAATCGGAAGTATTAATAATAAATATGTTCAATGAGACCAATAAAAATAATAAGCACTAGCGAATTAAAATTTTTAGATTTTATTTAACGCAATCTACTGCAAAGCTTTATTAAATTAGAGAATAATAAATAAATAAAATTACCAGATGAAATTATACATAGTATTTTTTACTTTTTTAATTACATTTTCAGGTTTTTCACAAGAAGAAAAGTTACAATTAAAAGCAGAAAAAAAAGCAATTGATTTAGTATTTAAAGCTAACGAGTTGGCTGAAGAGGATAATTATGTAGAGGCCGAAATGGAATATAGAAAAGCCATTTCTGAAGCTCCTAGTAAATCTGTTGGGTCTTATAACCTAGCGCATTCTTATTTTAGAAAAGGCAGTTTTAACGAAGCCTTATTTAGAAGTCAGGAAGCCGCAAAGAATGCTGTCACTAAAGATGAAAAGCACAGAGCCTTTCACAATATTGGGAATATATTAATGCAAAACGAGCTGTGTAAAGAAGCTGTTGAAGCCTTTAAAAATGCCCTTAGAAATAATCCTAGCGATGAAGAAACACGCTATAATTTTGCCTTAGCCAAAGAATGTGCAGAGCAGCAAAAAGATGGTGGTGGAGAAGATGATAAAAAAGACGAAGACAAAGAAGAGGAAAAAGATAAAGAGGACAAACAAAAGAAAGAAGACGAGAATAAGGATAAAAAAGATAAAAAGGACGAAGGCGATAAAGATAAGAAAAAAGGCGATAAAGAAGAAGATGAAAACGGTAAGCCAAAAGACGATAAAAAAGATGACGGAAAAGGAAAAGACGACAAAAAGGATAAGAATCAAAAACCAAAACCAGGACAAATGTCGCCTCAACAGATTAAGAATATTTTAGATGCTATGCAAAATCAAGAACAGAAAGTTCAGGAAAAAATAAATGCTGAAAAACAAAAAGGAGCTAAAATAAAAACTGAAAAAGACTGGTAGTTTAGTTGGTAGTCTCAGGAATCAGTTTACAGTATCCTGCGAGGTTTCAAAATCAAATGAATTGAATTGCACACTGAGTGCAGTCGAAGTGCTTTAATATAAAAATGAAAGTAGTAAAAAACATATCGATTCTATTCCTAATACTGGCAACAAGTATAGCTTCAGCACAAGTAAAGTTTGAAGCCAAAGTCAGTAAAAAGAAACTTGGAGTAAATGAGCGTTTGCGAATAGATTTTGAAATGAACCAAGATGGAGACAATTTTGTACCTCCTAGCTTTAAAAATTTCACAGTTGTAGGTGGTCCTAATACATCGGTAAGTAATTCTTGGGCAAATGGAAAACGTTCTTATTCTAAAACCTATAGTTATTTTTTAGCACCAAAAAAACGTGGAAAATTTACAATTAAGCAAGCTACTATTGAGATTAGAGGAGAAACATATAAAACATTTCCAATAACCATTAATATTACGTCTGCTGTAGATAGACCAAATAGTCCTCCAGATGCTTCAGATATTGCATCGGAGAATATTCATTTAGTTGCAGAAGTCTCTAAAGCTAATCCATACTTAAATGAAGCTATAACTGTTGTTTATAAGTTATATGTTTCAGCAGAAACAGGTGTTAGTAATTGGAGAGAAAAAGACAATCCAAGATTTAATGATTTCTGGAGCCAGAATATAGAAATTAAGGGTCTTAATATTCAAAAAGGAATTTATAAAGGGGAAGAATACCGTTATGTCGTTCTAAGAAAAACAGTACTCTATCCTCAAAAGACGGGAAAATTAAAATTAGAGCCTTTAGTATTAGATATTACCGTAGAAGTGCCATCGGGTAGAGCAGATATTTTTAATCGTCAAATAATGACTAAAGTTCCTAAAACGGTAACTGCTGGTAGTAGAACGATTGACGTAAAGCCTTTGCCAGAGCATGGTAAACCTGCTGATTTTAAAGGAGCTGTAGGTGATTTTTCATATAGTGTTAAGACAACCAAGAGCCAATTGAATGCTACAGAATCGCTTCAGGCTAAAATAGAAGTTACAGGAAAAGGAAACCTAAAATTATTTGAATTACCAAAGTTAACCGTGCCCAGCTCATTAGAAGTTTATGAGCCAGAGCATAATGAAAATGTGAGAACCAATTTAACTGGTATGCAAGGGAGTATTTCCGACACATACACTATTGTTCCTCAATACAGAGGGAAATATCCTATACCTACAATTTCATTTTCTTATTTCGATTTAAAAACTGAAAGCTATAAGCGTATCAGTTCAGATGAAATTGTTATAGATGTGTTAGAAGGTCCAACTGCAGCTATTAATAATGCAGATAACGAGTCTGCATTAAACAACAAACAGACGGTTAGATCCAATACCAATACTTTTGCTTTTATAAAAACATCATCTAGTTGGACTAATATTACTAGTCAACCTTTCTTCAAATCAAACGGGTTTTGGTTGCTATTATTATTACCATTTTTAGCAATTCCATTGGCAATTGTTGTAAGGAGAAGCAAAGATAAACGTGATGCAGATGTACAAGGTAATCGCATTAGAAAAGCGGATAGACTTGCTAAGAAATATTTGAGTGCAGCAAAGAAGACTTTAGGGCAAAAAGAGGCTTTCTATGTTGCTCTTGAAAAGGCATTGCATAATTATTTAAAGGCAAAACTAAATATAGAAACTAGTGATTTTAATAAAGAAAAAATTGAAATGCTACTTATAAAACGCGATGTTGAAAGCAATGTGATTTCAAACTTCATCTCAATTTTAGAGAATTGTGAGTTGGCACGGTATTCACCAATTACACAAGTAACTATGCAGAATGATTATGATAAAGCTGCAAAGACAATCTCATTAATAGATAAACAATTAAGATAGTATGAAAACAATTATAGGTCTTTTGGTATGTTGTTTTGGTCTATTGGGATTTGCCCAAAATAACGATGCTTTTGAGCAGGCTAATACGCTGTATAATGATGGCAAATATGCTGAAGCTATAGATACATACGAATCTGTTTTAAATTCTGATGTGCATTCGGCAGAGTTGTATTTTAATCTTGGTAATGCCAATTATAAGCTAAATAACATTGCACCAGCTATTTATTATTATGAAAAAGCCCTTCAACTTAGCCCTAACGATAAAGATATAGAAAACAATCTGGCCTTTGCGCAGAATATGACGATTGATGCTATCGAGAAAGTACCACAAGTAGGTTTTTCGAGAATCATTAATAATATAGTGATTTATTTTAATACAGATATTTGGGCGAAATTTGCAATTGTATTTGTTTTTGTATTTGTTTTACTATTTTTAATGTACCATTTTTCGTATTCTACATCCAGAAAACGCGTCGCATTTGTAGTGAGTATATTGAGTTTGTTTTTGGCGTGCTTTTCTGTAGTAATGGCGTTTCAAAAAGAACATTTAGATAAAATTGATAATCCCGCTATTGTGTTTACACAAGAAAGCAGAGTGAAGTCTGAAGCCAATCAACAAAGCGAGGAAGTGTTTAGACTTCATGAAGGAACCAAAGTTCAGGTTTTAGAGACCTATGAAAATTGGAATAAAATTCAATTATCAGATAATTCTACAGGTTGGATTCCTTCTAAGGACATTAAATTGTTGAACGTTTTTTAGAAATTATTTAACAGTTTGTTAATTTCTTAATATTATATTTGGCGCTTATGCTAAAAAGCTCAAAATATAATATAGCTGTTTTTTTTACCATTTTATTTATGGCAATAATAGTAGCTCCTACAATCATTACATCAATGGATGACTCTGTAGATATTTCGTGTTTTTTTGGAATTGGTGAAGAAGAAGAAGAAAACGAAAATTTAAAACTTCTTTTCGAAAACAACTTAGAACTTTCCGATGATTTTTTTGTAATTAAAACAAATACAAACCTTATAGGATATGCCTTTAAAACATATCCTAAACCACACCTTAATTTAATTTCACCACCTCCCGAATTCATTTCATAATTTTTAGAAAGGACATGCTTTGTCCAAAAAAATTATTTAAAAATCAGCTATTGAGTAATCTCATTAGCTAAAATGAATTCAGATATGTTTAAAACATTAAAAAATGACATACCAGCGAGTATTGTCGTATTCTTTGTTGCTTTGCCTTTATGTTTAGGGATTGCATTAGCTAGTGGAGCTCCATTATTTTCAGGTATAATTGCAGGTATTGTTGGGGGAATTGTTGTTGGATCTTTGAGTGGTTCTAAAATTGGAGTAAGTGGGCCAGCTGCAGGTTTAGCCGCCATAGTATTAACTGCTATAGGTACTTTAGGGAGTTATGAGAATTTCTTGGTTGCGGTAGTTTTAGGCGGAATTATTCAACTGCTATTCGGTGTTTTAAAAGCCGGTATTATTGGGTATTATTTTCCGTCTTCTGTAATTAAAGGTATGCTTACAGGTATTGGATTGATAATAATTCTGAAACAAATTCCGCACTTTTTTGGTTATGATGCAGATCCTGAAGGTAATTTTGCTTTTTTTCAAGTTGACGGAGAAAACACATTCTCAGAACTTATTAACATGGTTAATTATGTTCAACTAGGTTCTGCTTTAATAGGAATAATTTCCCTTGGTATTTTATTACTTTGGAGTAACGTACTATCTAAAAAAGGGAAGATTTTTCAAATTATTCAAGGCCCTCTCGTGGCTGTTGTAGTTGGTATTATTTACTTTGTAGTAACACAATCAAATGAGAGCTTAGCAGTTGCAAAGTCTCATTTAGTTAGCGTACCTGTCCCAGATGGAATAGGTTCTTTTTTGGGTCAATTTAGTTTTCCTAATTTTGCAGCCATTACAAATCCCGAAATATGGATTGTAGCCTTTACAATTGCATTGGTGGCGAGTTTAGAAACACTTTTATGTGTTGAAGCTACAGATAAGTTAGACCCTCACAAAAATGTTACACCAACAAATAGGGAGCTATTAGCGCAAGGAACAGGTAATATATTGTCTGGGTTAATAGGTGGCTTACCAATTACTCAGGTTATTGTGAGAAGTTCTGCTAATATACAATCTGGTGGTAGAAGTAAAGTGTCAGCAATCATACATGGATTTTTATTACTAATTTCTGTAATACTAATTCCTAGATTATTGAATATGATTCCGTTATCTGTATTAGCTGCAGTTCTACTAATTGTAGGTTATAAATTAGCTAAACCATCATTATTTAAAAAAATGTATAATCTTGGTTGGAAACAATTTGTTCCGTTTACGGTAACCGTTGTAGGGATTGTGTTTACAGATCTTTTAGTAGGTATTGGTTTAGGTTTGGCAGTTGGTATAGTGGTTATTTTAATTAAAAGTTACCAAAATTCTCATTTCCTTCATATTGAAGATAAAAGTAACGGTAAACATAAGATAAAAATGACTTTGGCAGAAGAAGTAACATTCTTTAACAAAGGTGCTATTCTAAAAGAATTGGACAGCTTACCAAGAGATACTTACTTAGAATTAGATGTAAGGAAAACAAGATATTTAGATAATGATATTATCGAAATTCTTGATGATTTTGCATTTAAAGCAAAGGAGCGACAAATTGATATAAAGTTAATCTCAGAACTAGGTATTGTTGAAAATCCACCAAGCTTCATTGAATTCTTTCAATTAAGACCAAAGACAGCTTAAATTAAAGCATCATGAAAAATAATAAATATAAAATATTAGTGCTTTCAGATTTAAAAGAAGGGACTAACATCGCCATAAAAAATGCAGTTAGTCTATCTAAAATTATTAGCGCTGACATAGAGCTTTTTTACGTAAGGAAGCCTACAGATATTGTAGAAAGAGAGAGTCAATTATCTGCAATGAGAACTATAAATCAGGAGTATTTAGTCATAGAGAGGAACATAAAAAAAATTTTAGAACCAATTTCAAAGAGTTATGATGTAAAACTAAAATCTTCTTTTGCTTTTGGTAATGTGAAAAGTGAAATTAAGGACTACATTGAAGCCTCTCAACCAGATATTATTGTTTTAGGACAACGCGTTTCTAATCCTTTTCAACTTAGAGGAACTAGCATAACTAGTTTTTTATTAAAAGAATACGAAGGTATTATTGTGATTTCGTCTAATAATAATTCTTTAATTCCAAATGAAAAAGTGGCTTTAGGAGTATTAAATGGATCAAAAAAAATGTTAGACACAGAATTTTTTAAAGAGCTAATACCGCATTCCAAAACACCTTTAAAATCATTTAAGATTATAAATAGTCAAAAAGAAAATGGAAAAACACCCAGACTTAATAAAAAAGAAATGGTTGAATTCGTGTTTGAGAAAAACATTAACTCAATTACCACACTCTCTAAATATTTAGTAAAAAACAAGATTAATTTATTATGTGTTAATAGAGTTAAAAATACTCAAAATTCAATAGAAAGTCCACTAAAAGAGGTGGTAAATAAGTTAAATATCTCGTTGTTAATTTCGAGAGTATTGTAAACTGTAAATCTATTTAAACATAGTAACAAAACATAAAAACAAAACACATGAAAGCACATACAAAAGAAACACAGACCTCAATGACACCAGAAAAGGCATTACAATTTTTAAGAGAAGGAAATGAAAGATTTCAAAATAATCTAAAAGCTAATCGAAATCTATTAGAACAAGTTAATGATACAAGTGATGGGCAATTTCCATTTGCAACTATTTTGAGTTGTATAGATTCTAGAGTATCAGCAGAGTTGGTATTCGATCAAGGTTTAGGGGATATTTTTAGTGTAAGAATAGCAGGAAACTTTGTAAATGAAGATATTTTAGGAAGTATGGAGTTTGCCTGTAAACTAGCAGGCACAAAACTTGTAGTTGTCTTAGGGCATACAAGTTGTGGAGCTATAAAAGGTGCTTGCGACCATGCCGAAATGGGTAACTTAACCAAGTTAATAGAAAAAATTACACCAGCTGTAAATGCGGTTTTAGAGCCTGCAGATGAAAGTTCAAGAACCTCTAAAAATTTAGATTTTGTAAATGAGGTTTCTAAGAAGAACGTTCTACTGACTATGGAGAGAATCCATAATGAAAGCCCAATATTATCCGAAATGGAGAAAAATGGGGAGATTAAAATTATAGGAGCTATGTACGATATCAATACTGGTAAAGTTTATTTTTACTAAAAAACATGCTTTAAAATGATAATGAAAAATAAAAACTTAATTGCAACACTAACATTCTTGTTAGTGTTGCCTTTTTATGCAATAAGTCAGAACAGTAATTTAGGAAATTGGTTAATTTATATAGGAAACAAAAAACTAGATTCTAAATGGAATATTCATAATGAGGTTCAGTATAGAAATTACAATGCAGTAGGAGATTTAGAACAGCTATTATTAAGAACAGGTCTGGGATATAATATTACTAAAAACAGTAACCTATTACTTGGCTACGGTTATATTTTATCTGAAAACTATATTGGCGATTCAGATAAAAAAATATCTGTAAATGAACATCGTATTTTTCAACAGTTCACAACAAAGCAAAGCATAGGAAAAGTGAGTTTAAGCCATCGCTATCGTTTTGAACAACGTTTTGTCGAAGACGATTTTAAACTGCGTTTACGCTATTTTCTAGGAGTTAATATACCACTGCAATATAGAGAAGACGGAAAAAATCCGTTATATCTTTCAATGTATAATGAAGTGTTTTTAAATACAGAGTCTTCTGTTTTTGATAGAAATAGAGTTTATGGCGGATTGGGATATAAATTCTCTAAAAACTTGCGATTAGAACTGGGTTATATGAATCAGTTTTTTGAAGTTTCTGGTAGAGATCAAATTAATTTGATAGCCTTCGTTAATTTCTAATTAAACTTGAATTTTCAATGGTTATTTTATTTAAATTTAAGCGAACTTAAGAAACCACAAAAAACTAAACTATGAAGAACTTATTTTCTAATATCAAAGGAGATGCTTTTGGTGGTATTACAGCAGGTATTGTAGCTTTACCTTTAGCCTTGGCTTTTGGAGTATCCTCTGGATTAGGACCAGAAGCTGGCCTCTATGGTGCTATTTTTATAAGTTTCTTTGCAGCTCTCTTTGGAGGTACAGCAACTCAAATCTCTGGACCAACAGCGCCAATGACAGCAGTCAGCATGGTAATTATTGCAGGTATTGTTGCAGCAAACGACGGTAGTGTAGAAAAAGCACTTCCGGCTATTTTAATCGTGTTTTTAATGGCTGGTTTAATGCAAATTTGCTTAGGGTTGTTTGGCGTAGGAAAGTACATTAGATACATTCCTTATCCTGTAGTATCTGGTTTTATGACAGCTATTGGTTTAATAATTCTTTTAACTCAAATATTACCTTCTGTTGGTTATTATCCAAAAGAAGATGAGACGTATGTGCAAAAGTTTATACCACAAGCTGAAGAAGTTATTCTTGAAAATATTTTAAAAGACGAAGCTAAGGAGGGTATTTTGGTACTAGAAAACTATGAAGAAACTATTAAACGTGGATCAAGAATATCACCAGACGAAATTTTGCAGGAGTCTCAAACTTTGGCAGCGAAAGAAGCTTCAGGCACATTAGGGGCTTTGAGAGTGTTACCAAGAGCTTTAAAAAATATTAATTGGTTAGAACTGATTTTAGCTTTAGGAACTATTTTTATAATTTATGGATTTAAACGTATTACTAAAGTTGTTCCAAGCACTTTAGTAGCATTAGTTGTTATGTCTGGTGTTGCTTATGGTTTTAATTTAGGGTATAGACCTATTTCGGAGATTCCTGGCGGTATTCCAATTCCGAAGTTCGAAATGTTTACTGGTTTTAGCTTAGGAAGTATTACACCTTACATATTTATGGCTCTTACTTTATCATTGTTAGGCGCAATAGATTCTTTATTAACAAGTGTAGTCGCAGATAATATGACAAAGACAAAGCATAAACCCAATAGAGAATTAATTGGGCAAGGTATAGGGAACAGTATTGCTGCAATCTTTGGAGGTATTCCTGGTGCTGGCGCAACAATTAGAACTGTTGTAAATATCAACGCAGGAGGTAAAACAAAATTATCTGGAATGATTGCTGGTGTAATATTATTAGTAATTATGATTGCGTTAGGACCTGTGGCATCTAAAATTCCGGCAGCAGTTTTAGCCGGAATTTTAATTACCGTTGGTATTGGTGTAATGGATTATAAAGGCTTAAAAGCAATACCAAGTTTACCTAGAGATATGAAGTTTGGACCGATAAAATTAAGCTCTGAAGTAGTCATTATGCTTGTCGTATTATTATTATCGACGTTTTGGGATTTAATTTATGCTGTAGGTATTGGTTTAGTAATAGCCTCTTTAATGTTTATGAAGAAAATAGGGGATTTAACTGCAGAACGCTCTGATGTAAAATCATTAAAAGAAGAAGCTTGGGCAGATGAAACAGGTTTTCCTACAACCTTAAAAGAAGAAGTATTTATTAAGCATCTAAAAGGTCCTTTGTTCTTTGGTTCAACAAGTGACTTTCAAGCTTTAACAGAACAAATTCCAAAGACTGCAAAAACGGTTATTTTAAGATTAGGACGTATGCAATATATGGATCAATCTGGCCTTTATGCAATGGAAGATATGCTCCAAGAACTTAAAATAAATGGTGTTGAAGTTTTATTTGTAGGTCTATTAAAACAACCACGTTACATGATGGAGCGTATTGACATTATTCCAGATTTTATTCCTAATGAGCATATTTTTAAAGATTTTAAAGCTTGTTTACAGTGGGTTAAAAACAGTGTAAAAGATGAAAATTAAAAATATAAAATTATGAATATAGAAAACGTATTTAAAAATAATCAAAAGTGGATTAAAACTAAATTAGCTGATGATCCTAAATATTTTGAAGATTTAGGAAAAGGACAAAAACCAGAATTGTTATATATAGGCTGTTCTGATAGTAGAGTAACTGCTGAAGATTTAATGGGACTTGGGCCAGGAGATGTTTTTGTCCATCGCAATATCGCAAACATGGTTTCAGGGGTTGACCTAAACGCCATGTCTGTTGTAGAATATGCAGTAATACATTTAAAAGTAAACCATGTAGTAGTTTGTGGCCATTATGCTTGTGGTGGTGTAAAAGCGGCAATGCAGTCTGCAGATTTAGGCGTATTAAATGGATGGTTACGAAATATTCGCGACGTCTATAGAATACATCGTGATGAGTTGAATGCTATTGAAGATGAAGAAAAAAAATACGATCGTTTAGTTGAGCTAAATGTAAAGGAACAGTGTGTTAATTTAATTAAAACAGCAGCGGTACAGAAAGCTTATAGAGATAGAGGCTTAAAAGTACACGGTTGGGTGTTTGATGTGCATACAGGAAAACTAATTGATTTAAAAATTGACTTTGAAAAATTTCTCAAAGATATTATGGAAATCTATCACTTAGATTAATATTAAAAAGCCATTTGTAAGAGTGGCCATTTTATGCCTCTTCAGGTGATTCTTCAGCTTCGCTTTTTATGAGATTAGGAAAAATCATTGGAGCTAAAGATTTTACAGGTTTATAGAGAATACTCTCCTCTAAACCTTCTTTCTCCATAAATGGAAGTGTGTTGTTCAGCTTATTAAATACAATTAATAGTACACTAAGAATTAACCCTATTTTAAGGATTCCAAAAACACCACCTAAAAGCTTGTTTAATATACCTAAAGCAGCAAAATCAGCTAATTTGGTCAAAGCTTTTCCTGCTAAACTTATAGCCAAAACAATAATAACAAAGGTAATAGCAAAGGCTACAATGTTTATGGTTTTTTCGTCCCAGTTCACTTTAGATTCTAAAAATTCTGCAGCAAACCCACTAAAGTGAATCGCGCCATAAACACCCAAAACTAAGGCAACTAAAGATGCGACTTCAACAAAAAGACCTTTCATGGCTCCTCTTATTAACCCAAATAACAAAAGGGCTCCTAAAACAATATCAATGATGCTCATAATACTAGAGGTTTAAGCAAATATAAATTAACTTTGCCAATTATTAAACGTAACACTAGGGCGTTAAATTATGGCAAAAGACGAAGAATTAAAAGAACGATGGAATTTGGTGGTAGAAAAACTCTCTAACCAATTTGCTGATGGTGATAAATTAGACTTGGATTCTATTATTTATCTTATTGGTGTTCAGGAACTTGGGCAAATACATCGCGATTATAAAAAGGATCATAAGCTCGATTTAATGCATATTGCTATATGTAAGGTTTTAGAGCCTTATGGCTTTTACGAATTTGACTATGTTGATGATGATGGTTGGCCACATTATAAAGTACTGGCACAATTACCACACCTTAAGGCAGGTGAACAAAGTGTTTTAATGAAAGAAGCGATTGTGAACTATTTTATAGAAACTGAGTATATCAGTTAAGATTTTATAAATTTGCAGATTGAATTAAGGATATCATGATAGACAAGATAAAAGAACTCATAGTAGAAGCAGAAGCTTTTACAGCCCAATCTAAGGATGAAGTTGAAGCGTTTAGAATAAAGTATTTAGGATCTAAAGGGCTTTTGAAACAATACTTTGCTGAGTTTAAAAATGTCGCAAATGATCAGAAAAAGGAATTTGGGCAAACTATTAATCAGTTGAAGAAAACAGCTGAGGACAAAGTAAATACCTTAAAGGAAGCTTTTGAAAATAAGGAAGAAGGTAAAGGCATTTATGGAGATTTGTCGCGTCCTGGAGAACCGATTGCTTTAGGTGCTCGTCATCCTATTTCTATAGTAAAAAATCAGATTATCGATATCTTTTCTCGTATTGGATTTAACGTAAGTGAAGGCCCGGAAATTGAAGACGATTGGCATAACTTCACGGCTTTGAATTTACCAGAATATCATCCAGCACGAGATATGCAGGATACCTTTTTTATTCAAACGAATCCAGATATATTATTACGTACACATACCAGTTCGGTACAAGTACGTTATATGGAAAATAATAAACCACCGATTAGAACTATTTCTCCTGGTCGTGTGTATAGAAATGAAGCTATTTCTGCACGATCACATTGTTTCTTTCATCAAGTAGAAGGTTTGTATATTGATAAAGAAGTTAGTTTTTCAGATTTAAAACAAACACTACAATATTTCACAACAGAGATGTTTGGGAAATCTAAGATTAGATTGCGTCCTTCTTACTTCCCATTCACAGAACCAAGTGCTGAGGTCGATGTATATTGGGGACTTGAAACAGAAACCGATTATAAAATCACAAAAGGCACAGGTTGGTTAGAAATTATGGGCTGTGGTATGGTAGATCCTAATGTCTTAGAAAACTGCGGTATTGACTCTAAAGAATACTCTGGTTTTGCTTTTGGTATGGGAATAGATCGTATTGCAATGCTACTAAACCAAATTAGTGATATTCGTTTATTGAGCGAGAATGATGTGCGTTTCTTGGAGCAATTTAAATCCGCACTATAAAACTATTTACCTTAGTTATAAATCAAATCGTTTTAAATTTGAAGGTGTCGCTTTATCGAATTCATCAACATCTATAACATATACATCTGGTGAAGCAACAGATGAATAATCATTAAAAGTATAACCTCCCAGTAAATAGAGTTTATTTTGATGGTAATGCATTTTAGGACTTCTAAGACTTAAACGTATATCGTACGCTTCTAAAACTTTATTAATAGTGTTGTAAATCAGCAATTTATCTTCATCAAAAATATAGATTATATGCTTATAAGTAGTTAATGCTGGGCTTTCCATTTTAGTAAACAATTTACCTTCATTTTTCCAGACTCCAGTTTTTAAGTCATAAGACTCAATTGTGTTTAATTTAGAACCATCATGTCCACCAACAAGATAGACCTTATTGTCTATAATAACACCCTGTGTTTCTTTAGCCGTTTTCATTTTTGGAAGTTTGTACCACTTTCCAGATGTAATATTATAGATATGCGATTCATCAGAATAGACTTTTCCCCCGTTCTTTCTTTGTTTAATAGAACCTCCCATAACAATGATATTATCGTTATAAGTCATGGATGCAAAGTTTGCTGCTTGATGAGGGTTTGTATGGTCTATAATAACTTCATTTGAACCCATTTTTAAAACCTCAATTTTTTCATCTAAGTATTCATATCTTCCAATTTTTGATAAACGTTTACCTCCTAAGACATAAAGTTCATTTCCGTAGGAATTAACATTGTGATTTGTACGCTTTCTAAATTTGGTTTCAGATACAAACCATGTATTATTTTCTATATCATAAATCTGTAGTAGATCACTGTAAGATTCTCGACTAAAGTCTCTACCTGCTTCTCTAAGGAACCATGCAAATGAAGGCATTTGCATACGACCTGCTTGTATAAGTGCTTTTTTAGATGCATCTTCTTTATATGAAGAATTACCAGCAATGGCATAAATTTGGTTACCGACTAATTCCGAGTCAAAAGCAAAGACTCCAGACTTTAGAGAAGCCAGTTTTTTATATCCTATTTCATCGTTTAATGTTTCGGATGCATTAACAACGACCTCATCAAGTTCTTCGAGTTTTTTAAAAAGTTTAATAGTATTCTTTTTTCTTCTGAATTTGGCAATGGTCATTTTTTTAGTGTAATAGCCTATTCGCGAGAATTGAATAACATCGCTTTTACTCACTTTAGAACTTGGAGTAAACTTAAATTTTCCATTACTATCAGAAGCTGTTCCGCTTTTATTTTTTTGAATATATACAGTGACATTTTCGAGAGGTTCTTTTGTTTTTGAATCTATAACGCTACCAGATATGCTTTGTGCAATCACAAATTGTGAGACAAAAAGAAATAACACAACTATATTTTTCATAGGATGAAATTGCTTAAAAAAGTCAACCTAACTAAGTTCGACTATTTTATTATAAATATCAAAAGCTTTAACTTTATGTATTAGTTTTGTCGTGATGAAAAAAGATATAAATATTCCAGAAGTAAAAGACGTCTACGTTGCTGTAGTGCAAGAAGAACATCCAGAATATAAAACCCAAGATTGGAATGCCTATATCATTAATAATAGTGATACTGATTTAGAAACCGTTCTTATAGTTTCACAAGGTTATAATGATAAAAAAATGACGCCTCCTATGCGTCATACCATTACAATGCTGCCATCAAGAAGTTATGCTAAAATTGAGTACTTACAAGAAAAGGTTTTAGAGCTCAATAACGAGTTTAAAATCACGTTTTTTGTAGGTAACCAAATGTTTGATAAGTCTTATCTATTTAGAAAGAATGCCATTAATGAAAAGGCTTTACAGACTATTTCTTTGATGCAATTAAAAGGTGTTTTGGTGAAGTAGAATTCCTGCGAAGGCAGGAATCTCATAATTAATTGCTACAACCACTAGTGTTGTCATTCTGAACTCGTTTCAGGATCTCAATAGATTGGATTCCGCATCAAGTGCGGAATGACAAACCAAAGTTTAATCCAACTTATCTGTCAATTTCTGAAACACTTTCTTAGGATTCTTATTCTCATAAAGAATCGAATAAACCGCATTGATAATAGGTAATTGCGTTTTCTTAACGTTTTTCTCATTCAATAGGTAAGCACTATTGGTCGCATAATAACCTTCAGCTACCATATTCATTTCCATTTGTGCAGATTTTACTGTGTAACCTTTACCTATCATGTTTCCAAACATTCTATTTCGAGAAAAGACAGAATAACCTGTTACTAATAAATCACCTAAATATGCAGAATTATTAATGTTACGTTTCATCTTATGCATCTTTTTTATGAAGCGTTTCATCTCTCTAATTGCATTACTCATCAATACACTTTGAAAATTATCTCCGTAACCCAAACCATGTGCAATACCAGCAGCAATAGCATATATGTTTTTCAGCATTACAGCATACTCTACACCAATTATATCATCACTGATTTTCGTTTTAATATAATTACTAGATAGATTATCTGCAATAGCTAGGGCTTTTTCAGCATCAGCACAAGAAATCGTGAGATAAGATAATCGCTCTAAGGCGACCTCTTCAGCATGGCAAGGACCAGCAATTACAGCAATATTTTCAAATGGAATATTATATTCATCATGAAAGTGCTCACCGACCAATTTTCCGGTTTCTGGTAAAATACCCTTGACAGCAGATACTATAGTTTTTTGACTTATATCTGTGGTCAATTTTTCTAATTCAGAATGCATAAATGCTGACGGAATTACAAAAATGAGTACATCTGCCCAATCCGCTATTTCGTTAATATCATTACTGAGTTTTAGTTGTTCTGTGTGAAATTCTACCGAACTTAAATAACTAGGATTATGCTGTTCTTTAAGGATGTGTTCCTTGGCATAAACGCTACGCATATACCAACCAACTTCATCTAAGTTCTCGCAAAGCATTTTAACAATAGCAGTTGCCCAGCTTCCGGCACCAAAGACAGCATATTTTGTAGTATCACTCATAGAATTAGTGTGAATTATTTATATCAAAAATACGTAAAATTTATAGATTTTTTTAATTCCTTATTGTCACACTAAGTGTGGTTCAAGCCACTTTAAACTAAGTACTCAGGCGCTTGGACAGCATTTAGCGTGTCTCTAAGTAAAACTATAAAAAATTTTTGGCATACGTTTTGAAACTGTAAAAGTAACAACCCTAAAACCGTTAGATTATGAGATGAGTATAAACAATTAAAATCATTTTTTTAATGATATGATTTTTAGCTGTTTTGCGAATTACATTCGACAATAGTCTTAAATAAATATAGAACAAATGAAAACATTAAAATTATTCTTAGGATTTGCACTTAGTGCAACGTTATTCACCTCATGTTATACAGAGGAAATAAATATAAATGATAATCAAGGAATTTCTTTAAATCAATTATTGAGTTCTTACGATTTGTGGTATGTAGATATTAATGCAACTCAAGGTTATGGTGAAACACCATTCTTACAAATTGCGTTCACTTTAACGTTTGATAATGGTCGTATGTATGCGAATAACAACTTGGTTGGCTTTGGTAGTCAAGGTGGAGGTTATGGTGTACAAATAGGTAATTACGATGCTTATGATATGATATTAGATGTAGATCATGTCATTGATGGCTTTGATAGCTTTGATGTGTATCAGGTAGATAATAATACCATTGAATTATACAACCCTTATAATGACACCTCTTATTTTTTAAATGGTTACCAGCGTTCAACATTTGATTATGATTTTGTGTTCTATGATAATATTCATTATTTCTTACAAGAATACGAAGCATGGGAGAAAGTATATACTAGTGATTTTGGAGCCTTAAATGAATTTGATAACGAAAACTATCTACAGTTTTTATCTGGTGGAAATGATGCTACATTTAGAAGCTCGCAAGATGAAAATATAAGCAATCCAGATAATTTATATTGGGATTATACTGGAGTTTATGGTGTAGGTGATATAACAGGAAATATGTATCTAAAAACATTAACATTAGATTATGATTTCTTTGACAATGAATTCTTCGAACTAAGCGTTATAGATGACGAAACTATAGAATTGTTACATGCAGATTCTGGTACTGTGTATCAATTTACAGGACGTGGTTATATACAATATTACAGAAATTCTGATTCGCAAGGGAAAGTTACTAAGCAAATGGATAAACCTAAAAAACGTAAACAAAAAACAAAAAAGTTAGAAAACAAAAGAACAAATAAAAGAAGCTAAATTTTGGTTGGTTATTTAGTTTCAAAACGCTCAGATGAAATTCTTATTTTACTGAGCGTTTTTCTTTTTAAAAAGAAGAATTTATTTCTACGTTGTTTTTTCGTTTTATCAGTTTGTTTATGACCTCACCCTCTATTCCATATCTTCTGAAATGACCAGTATTTTTATCAACGAAAGTTTTAATAATTCTGTCGCTAATTCTATTAACAAACAAAAAGTTAAGGATGTCTTTAATGATAGTAAATTGTGTTAGTAAAAATCCATGGCCTTGACTACAAGCCTACAAAAAAGGTAATTAAAATAATATTAATTTCCCTTTTTGCCCACAACTTCTGCATAGAATTAATTCATTTTTAGTTGTGTTCGAAACTATTAAGATAGTTTTATTGTATTGGTCTCAAACCCAAAGAGTATCTTTTTTGTTGAGCATTTTGGGATAATTTTGATTTTGTATTTTATTGAGAAGATTTTTGCCCTCAACTCCTTCAAAGGTTTTGGTTTCTGTATCTACCCAATTAATAAGGATTTGATTAAGATTTTGTATAATTATTTCGTCCTTAAGAATCTGAAGAACTTCTTTTCTTGAACCTTTCGATTCATTTTAGCTATGTTTTCGATTTTGGAATCGGAAAATCCGTTATAGTTTTCCTTTATTTCTTCAATACTATACTTATAAGAAACTATAAGTCTTTCAAAACGACTTCCAAATCTTTATAATCATAAGGCTTAGCCATAATAATTTTTGATGAACTCAGTAGAAAATACATTGGTGTGGCGGCAATTCCATAAGTTTTTACCATTGGGTTATCCCATTTTTCTAAACCAATTACATGTGTAAAATTTGGGTAGTTTTTTATTTCTTCAGACCATTTAATGTTATCATCTTCTAAACCGTAAGCAACCACTTTAAGATTTGGTTTGTTTGCAACGAGTTTTTTAACTTTTGGGAGCTCATTTAAACAATGGCTACAGCCACTACTCCAAAATATTACCAAATATTGTTCTGCGCCTTTTAGTTGATGTAAACTGGTTTTGTTTCCTGTTAATGGAATTTCAAAATTTGGAGCTTTTGTCCCAACTGAGGTGTTTTTGTAGGATGTAATGGTTTCTGCCAATACTTTATTATTAGTCTTATTGGCTAAGTCTAATAAGTATGTATCTGTTATGTAGTTTGCAAGATTATGATTTTCTGCAACAACAAAATGCTGCCATAGAATTTCCATAAGACTTGTTTTAATATTTAAATCGTCTTTGCTAATGGAGGTAGCAACATCATTAACATGAGTTTTATAGGTGTCGTCGGTTGGGTTTTGAACGATATTAAACACATAAGACGTGACACGATCTACCAAAAACGAAGAACTCTGTAATAAGTAATTACTAAAGTCAATTTGACTTAGGTATTGGTTTTTTAGGTTTTTAGAGTAAGTGTTTATGTCTTCATATTCAGTTGGAATATACGGTTTATTAGCAGTTATAAAGGCAGAAACCAACTTACTGTTTGCCGATTCTTCGTAAGCCAACTGCGTATCTTTTAAAACTTTAAAAATTGAATTAAAACCATCTTTATCTATAGTCTCTTTTGAGTAGTAATTGCTTATGGTCTGGTTTACCATATCTATACTTTTTAAATAGGAAGCCCAAAGTTTGTTTTCTTCAGATTTAGTAAAAACGACACCTTCTTCGTAATTAAAATTAAAGGCAACGGATTCTTTCCCATCATAAATAAAATCGAAGTTGTTCTCTTCAGGTGGAATAGCATAAACAATCTTATAGATTCCTGGAGTGACTGTTGAGTCTAATGGAATTTCAAAATTTCCTGTAGTATCTAATCTGCCTCTACTAACATAGTTAGCACCTTCTGGTGTGGCCTGATATAGAAAGGCATGCGAAAAATTTTCAGCTGGTGAAAATGTGCCTTTTACAGATTGAGATATTGTAATAGCTGGTATTATGAATAGAATGAAGATTAGTTTTTTCATTTTTTATATGTTTTTATACGCACAATAACCTCAATAATTACGCCATTATTATCCTATTTAATTTTATTGGATCGAATACTCTCAATAACAACTGTTGCTAATATCAAAGTGCCTCCAACAAATGTATGGATAGTTGGTATTTCATTCAAGAAAAAGTAAGCAATTATAATTCCGAAGACGGGTTGTCCACTTCCAATAATACTCGCTGTACTCGCCTTAAAATATTTTAGGCTTTTTACGAACAAGGTATGTCCAATAGCAGTAGTTAGCAACGCTAATAAAATTACATATGGAAATTGAGTTTTTATATTAGATGTATCCATTACGTATAGTACTGGTGCTAAAATAACAGCAATTATCGAAACTTGATAAAACATAAGCATGGTGCCATTATATGCTGTAATCAGGCGTTTAATAATTAGTATGCGTAATGCAAAACATAAGGCGGAAAGTAATCCAAAAAGAATCCCTTGTAGTTGATCGCTTTCTAAATCAAATTCTGGAGCTAAAATATAAATTCCGGTAAGCACCATAAATCCTAATGCGATATGTATTGGATCAAATTTTATTTTTGAAAATAAAGGTTCTAAGAGCGCTATAATAACTGGAAAAGTAAATAATGAGAGCATACCAATAGCTACATTAGATAATTTTAAGGCATAGAAATAAGTAATCCAATGGGCTCCTAAAAACACGGCTCCAAGAAAAAAGGTCCAACGGTCTTTTACAGTATGTACTTTTAGATTAATGCCTCTATAAAGACAAAAAATAAGTAAAAACAAGGCTGCTAGAGCCGAGCGCCACCAAATGACCACTGGTGTTGGTAAATCTATAAACTTTCCTAATGCACCCGAAGTACTAATAAAAATGGTAGCTATTGTAAGCCAAATCACATGTTTTATGTGACTTTGTTCTCTCATATTTGAGAAAGCGAATTAAGTGCTTGTTTTGTGGATCTAATACCTTCGAAAGTAATTAATAATCGTAAACCATTTCTAGTTTTCTTCTCCTTCATTTTGCACTTGCTAGCATTAATTTGTACAAATTGTAAGACTTTAGAAAAGTCATCACTTTGGTAGAATGCACTTTGTTGATCTTGTATAAAATAACCAATCAACTTACCTTGTTTCATTATGAGTTTCTCAATACCCATTTTGGTGGCAATCCATTTTAAACGCACACTATCTAATAAATCTGAAACCTGAGTAGGTAAGTCGCCAAAACGGTCAATTATTTCGCTTTCAAATATATTTAATTCTTCTTCAGTTTTTATATCGTTGAGTTTGGTGTAGAGATTTAACCGTTCTGTAATATTGTTAATATAATCATCTGGGAACAACAATTCAAAATCAGTATCTATAGTAATATCTTTGACATATTGTTTTGGCTTGCCATCGTCCTTATATAAATCCGAGAATTCCGATTCTTTAAGTTCTTCAATCGCTTCATTTAATATTTTCTGGTAAGTATCAAATCCAATATCATTAATAAATCCGCTTTGCTCACCACCTAATAAATCGCCTGCGCCACGGATTTCTAAATCTTTCATGGCAATGCTAAAGCCACTACCTAATTCAGTAAACTGCTCTAATGCAGTAATACGTTTACGTGCATCATTGGTCATTGCAGAATATTCTGGAGTAATAAAATAGCAAAAGGCTTTTTTATTACTACGACCAACACGTCCACGCATTTGGTGAAGATCACTTAAGCCAAAATTATTCGCATTATTAATAAATATTGTATTTGCATTTGGGACATCTAAACCACTTTCTACAATCGTTGTACTTACTAAAACATCAAACTCGCCATTCATAAAGGCAAGCATAAGGTGTTCTAGTTTTTTACCATCGAGTTGGCCATGACCAATACCTATTTTGGCATCTGGTACCAATCGCTGAATCATACCAGCAACTTCTTTAATATTTTCAATACGATTATGGATAAAGAAGATTTGTCCGCCACGTTGAATTTCATAACTCACTGCATCTCTGATGGTTTCTTCGCTAAATCGAATGACATGACTTTCTATAGGATAACGATTTGGTGGTGCTGTAGTAATTACCGATAAATCTCTCGCAGCCATTAAACTAAACTGAAGTGTTCTAGGTATTGGAGTGGCAGTTAATGTAAGAACATCGACATTTTCTTTTATAGTTTTGAGTCGTTCTTTTACGGCTACTCCAAATTTTTGTTCTTCATCAACAATAAGCAAACCTAAATCTTTAAATTTCACATTTTTATTAGCGAGTTGGTGTGTGCCAATGATAATATCTACACTCCCTCTTTCAAGTCCTTCTAGAGTTTTACGTTTTTCTTTTGCTGTCCTAAATCGGTTAACATAATCTACTGTAACTGGGAAATCTTTTAGCCGCTCTTTAAATGTTCTTGAATGCTGATAGGCCAAAATAGTTGTTGGTACCAAAACTGCAACTTGCTTGCCATTGTCAACGGCTTTAAAAGCTGCTCTTATGGCAACTTCGGTTTTGCCAAAACCAACATCGCCACAGACTAAGCGATCCATGGGACGTTCACTTTCCATATCTGCTTTAATATCTGCTGTTGATGAGATTTGATCTGGTGTATCTTCATATACAAACGAGGCTTCCAACTCATGTTGCATGTGACTATCTGGTGCATATTGAAAGCCTTTTCTAAGCTTTCGTTTGGCATAGAGTTTTATAAGGTTAAAGGCAATTTCCTTAACACGCGATTTTGTTTTTTGCTTTAAAGTTTTCCAGGCTTTGCTACCTAATTTATAAATCTTGGGCGGCTTTCCGTCCTTACCATTAAACTTGGTAATTTTATGTAATGAGTGAATACTCAAATACAACACATCACGCTCACCATAGACTAATTTTATGGCTTCTTGTTTTTTGCCTTCTACATCTATTTTTTGAAGTCCGCCAAACTTACCAATACCATGATCTATATGCGTAACGTAATCACCAATTTCGAGATTGGTTAGTTCTTTTAATGTAATGGCTTGCTTTTTGGCATAACCATTTTTAAGATGGAATTTGTGATAACGGTCAAAAATCTGATGATCTGTATAAACCGCAATGTGGTGTTCGGTATCAATAAAACCTTGAAACAGCGAAAGGACTACTGTTTTATAATGAATTTCCTCCTGTTCAGCATCATCAAAAATATCATGAAAGCGCTTTGCTTGCTGTTCACTTACGCATGCAATGTAATTGGTTATGCCATTCTTGTGATTTTCATTTAAATCTTCAATTAGCAAATTGAATTGTTTATTGAAGGCTGGCTGAGGTTTTGTATTGTGTTGAATAGTTTGGTTGCTTAGAACAGCCGAAGTACCAAATTCTACTAAATTATATTCTAAAAATTGACGTTTCAACAATTCTGAATTACAGAATAATTCGTCTGGTGAGGCACGTTTAATTTCAGTAGACAAGGCATTAAACGCATCCACAGCTTTTCCGTAAAACTCATCAATTCTTGCAAATAAAAGTGGAGCATTCTTAGCAAAAATCACTGTTTTATTTGAAATATATTTTAAAAAGCTTTCACGCTCTTCTGCAATAAGCTTATTAGCAACATTTGGTATAATGCTTACCTTTTTAATACGCTCAGTTGAGAGTTGGGTTTCTACATCGAAGGTTCTAATGCTATCCACTTCGTCACCAAAAAACTCAATACGATAAGGTTCATCATGTGAAAATGAAAACACATCAACAATACCACCTCTTACAGAGAAGTCACCAGGTTCTGTAACAAAATCGACACGTTTAAATTTGTATTCAAACAAAACTTCATTTACAAAATCGATACTTAAGTCATTACCAACAGAAATTTTAAGCGTATTCTTCTCTAGCTCTTTTTTAGTAACTACTTTTTCAAAAAGTGCATCAGGATAGGTAACAATTATACAAGGTTTTTTACGCGAATTAATTCGGTTTAAAACTTCTGCTCTTAATAAAACATTAGCATTATTGGTTTCTTCAATTTGGTATGGCCTGCGATAACTTCCAGGGTAGAACAATACATCCTTGTCATTAATGAGTTGTTCTAAATCATTAAGATAATAGGCTGCTTCCTCTTTATTATTAAAAACTAATAAAAAGGGTTTATCAGTTGTTTTAAAAACTTCAGAAATTACTATTGAAAAAGATGAGCCTACTAAGCCTTTTAAATGGACTTTTGTTTCGGCTTGGGTAATAGTCTTTTGCAGATTTTGCAGTTGCAAAGTCTGTAAATAAGTTTGTGCAATGAAGGCTTTACTCAAGTTCCTTTATTTGAAGGTGCAAATATAAAATTTTTGAAGTGTTATTAATTGAAATAATCTATTATTAGATTTATATTTGTCCATACATTAAAATATAATATATGTCATTTTCAGATTTATTCGAAAGCGGATTTAAAAAGCGAAATGAAGAACATTTTGCGGCTATTGTGAGAGTTGCTATGAGCGACGGAATTATTAATGAAGCAGAAAAAGCGTTTTTAGATCGTCTAGCTACCCGATTAGATATTACAGAACGCGAATACAAAGCTATTGTTAAAGATTATAAATGCCATCCAATAAATGCACCACACTCGTACGATTTGCGTTTAGAGCGTCTATATGATTTAGCACGCATGGTTTGGGCAGACCATATCGAAGGTCCTAATCAGGTTGGTTTATTAGAAAGGCTATGTATTGGATTAGGTTTTAATCAAGACAATGTAAAATACATTGTAGATAAAGCATTAACGCTAGTACATTATGAAGTGGACTTAGATGAGTTTACTGAGAAAATGAAAAAGATGAACCAGTAAGAGACTCTTCTTAAGCATAAAAAAAGCAAACAGAAATGTTCGCTTTTTTTATGCTTTTTAAATAGTGTTAGTCTAAATTTATTTCAGAATCTAAACTACTGAATCAAATTCAGCACAGGCAAATTCAAATTAACACATCAAGAGTTATTATGCGTTTTGCATAAACTCCTCAGCTTTTTTTACCATGTTTTTACTACCACAAATAAAGGGCACACGCTGATGAAGTTCGGTGGGTTCTACATCCATAATACGAATAAAACCGTTGCTTGCTCTTCCATTGGCTTGTTCTGCAATAAAAGCCATAGGATTACATTCGTACAACAAGCGGAGCTTACCATTAGAATTCTTAGAACTTTTAGGATACATATAAATACCTCCTTTTATCATATTTCTATGAAAATCTGAAACTAAAGATCCAATATATCTGCTAGTATATGGTCTATTTCCTTCCTCTTGCTGACAGTATTTTATATACTTTTTGATACCTGTTGGGAAATGAATGTAGTTACCTTCATTTACAGAATAGATATTCCCATCTTCTGGAAACTGCATATTAGGATGTGATAAATAAAACGACCCAATTGCTGGGTTTAATGTAAACCCATTAACACCATCTCCTGTTGTATATACCAACATTGTTGATGTACCATAAACTACATAACCAGCAGCAACTTGTTGATTACCTTTTTGTAAAAAATCTTCAAGAGTTACGGGTGTTCCTACAGGAGTTACACGTCTGTATATAGAAAAAATAGTACCAACAGAAACGTTTACATCGATGTTAGAAGACCCGTCTAAAGGATCAATTAAAACCACATATTTATTCTGGTGATTTTCATCTTGGCTGTTTATTGTGATAAAATCATCTTCCTCTTCACTAGCAATACCACAAACAATATTTCGTTTGGTCATTGTTTGAATAAACTTGTCGTTAGCATAAACATCCAATTTTTGCTGGTCTTCACCCTGAATGTTAGTATCGCCTGCAGCACCAATAATATCTACTAAACCAGCTTTGTTCACTTCATGATTCACCACCTTAGCCGCTAAACGAATTGAATTGATTAGTCGAGAAAGTTCACCTGAAGTATATTTAAAAGAAGATTGGTTTTCAATGATAAACTCACCTAAGGTTTGATTGCGTTGAGACATGAGGTATTATATTGATTAGTTGGCACAAATATCGCATTTTTTAACAAACTATAACGTTTTCGTGATCTAAATAAATTGTTGTGTAAAGTGAGTTTAGATTATATTTGATTTCTTTTTTAAACAAGATATGGGCCAACCAAGATTAGCTGCTAAGCAAGATATGCAAAGAGTCTTAGAACTCATTCAAGAGTTGGCAACTTTTGAGAAGGAAACAAATGCCGTAGAAGTTACACTAACTGATTTAGAAAAAGACGGTTTTAGTGAAAACCCAAAGTTTGTTTGTTTTGTTTTAGAAGTTAATAATTCTGTTGAAGGTATAGCATTAATTTACACAAGATATTCTACTTGGAAAGGCGAAGTTTTGCATTTAGAAGATCTTATTATAAGCGAAAAATGTAGAGGTAAAGGGTTAGGAACAAAATTATTAGATGCTGTGGTTAATTATGGAAAAGAAATTGGAGTAAAACGAATAAGTTGGGAAGTATTAGATTGGAATGAAACAGCAATAAAGTTCTACAAAAGTAAAGGTGCAAATGTAATGCGAGATTGGGATGTAGTACAACTAAACGAAAACGGAATTGAAAATTATTTAAAGAATATATAATGCGAGTTTACAAATTTGGTGGTGCGTCCGTAAAAGATGCAGAAGGTGTAAAAAATTTAGTAACTGTCTTAAAAACGACTGGGCACAATAATACATTAGTAGTAGTTTCTGCAATGGGAAAAACGACTAATGCTATGGAATTAGTGATTAAAAATTACTTTGAGAATAAAGCTGAGTTGCAAAGCTCAATTTACGAAGTGATTAAATACCATAATGAAATTCTTTTAGACTTATTTGATAATGAACGCCACAATGTATATGGTGCTCTAAAGGCCCTTTTTGATGAGTTAACTATGTTCTTTAAAAGTAATAAGTCACCAGATTATAATTATGTATATGACCAGACTATAGGTTTTGCCGAGTTAATCTCGACTACGATTATTAGCCATTACCTAAATGAAATAGGCTTAAAAAACAACTGGATTGATGTAAGAGAGTTTATAAAAACCGATAGTTATTACAGGCGCTCTAATGTGAATTGGGAGCAGACTCAAGAAAGTATTTCGTCGAATTTCAATACTTCAATTCTTAATATCACACAAGGCTTTTTGGGTAGCGATGCTAATAATTTTACTACGACTTTAGGAAGAGAAGGTAGTGATTATACAGCGGCAATATTCGCTTACTGTTTAAATGCCAATAGTGTTACCATCTGGAAAGATGTACCTGGTGTGCTTAATGCGGATCCACGTTATTTTGAAAACGCACAGCTATTGCATCAGATTTCTTATAGAGAAGCTATAGAGTTGGCATTTTATGGTGCATCTGTAATACACCCAAAAACATTACAACCTTTGCAGCAAAAGGAAATTCCTTTATACGTAAAGTCGTTTTTAAATCCAAAAGAAAAAGGAACTTGTGTTAGTAAAGGCAAAGCTTTAGAACCAGAAATCCCATGTTTTATTGTAAAGAAAAACCAGATTTTAATCTCATTATCATCTTTAGATTTTTCATATATCATGGAAGAAAATATTAGTGAGATTTTTAGTTTACTACATTTATATAAAATGAAGGTAGATGTTATTCAGAATTCAGCCATTAGTTTTTCAGTTTGCATCGATAATTTATATAATAATCTTGAAAAATTGCTGCAACATCTAAAGGCAAAATTCAATGTAATATGTAACGATAATGTGAGTCTATATACTATAAGACACTATAATGACGTTGCAATAAAAGAGCTCGAAAAGGATAAAATTGTATTGTTGAAGCAGTTAACACAAGGAACTGTTCAGATTGTTACTAAATAAATAGTTATTACATTTGTTCTATGGGGAAATCATCTAATACAGGGCTAGTAACAGCTAAAGAAGTCGCTAAGGCAATCCATGCTGACAAGTACGGATTCCTAGGAACATTCTTTGGTTGGATATTAATGAAAGTCTTGAAGATTTCTACTCTTAACAAAATATATAATCGCAATAAGCATCTTAATAATCTCGAATTTTTAGATGGTATTTTGGATGAGTTTCAGATTAAGTTTGAAATTCCTGAAGCAGATATGAAACGCCTACCTAAAGAAGGGCCTTATATTACGATTTCTAATCACCCTTTAGGTGGTATTGATGGAATTTTACTCTTAAAACTGATGATAGAACAGCGGAGTGATTTTAAAATCATTGCTAATTTTCTATTGCATCGTATAGAGCCTTTAAAACCTTATATAATGCCAGTTAATCCTTTTGAAGACCGAAAGGATGTAAAAAGTAGTATTGCTGGGTTTAAAAATGCGATTTTACATTTAAGAGAAGGGCATCCACTAGGTGTTTTCCCTGCTGGTGAAGTATCAACTTATAAAGATGGGAAATTAGTTGTGGATAAACAATGGGAAGAGGCTGCTATGAAGCTTATTCAAAAAGCAGAAGTGCCAGTTGTTCCTATTTATTTCCACGCAAAAAACAGCAGACTTTTTTATAGGCTTTCAAAAATCAGCGATACACTGAGAACAGCCAAGTTACCTTCAGAATTATTAACCCAAAAAAGACGTGTTATTAAAGTAAGAGTTGGCAAACCTATTTCAGTAAAAGCTCAAAAAGAACATCAAAGCTTACCTGGTTTTTCTGAGTTTTTAAGACGAAAAACATATATTCTGTCACATGCTTTTGAGGAAAAACCAAAGATTTTAGATAATATTCAATCTCAACTAAAAGTGCCAAAACCGCCAAAACGTATTGTAACACCTGTAGATTCAGAAGTTATGATTAAAGAGGTAAAGACACTAAAAGTTAAAGATTGTAGATTGCTAAAAAGTAAAAACTATGAAGTGTATTTGGCTGCTGCGCCAGACATACCTAATATTTTAAGAGAAATTGGCCGTTTAAGGGAGATTACTTTTAGAGCAGTTGGTGAAGGTACAAATGAAGCTATAGATTTAGATACTTTTGATACGTATTATCATCACATGTTTTTATGGGATGATGATAAAAAAGTATTGGCTGGTGCATATAGAATGGGGTTGGGTTCTAAAATTTTTGAACGTTATGGTATAGATGGTTTTTATTTACAAGACTTATTTAGGTTTGAGCCAGAGTTGCATAAAATGATGAGTCAATCTCTAGAGTTAGGGCGTGCTTTTATTATTAAAGAATACCAACAAAAACCAATGCCATTATTCTTATTGTGGAAAGGGATAGTACACACCACTTTACGATACCCTGAGCACAAGTTTTTAATTGGAGGAGTGAGTATAAGTAATCAGTTTTCAAATTTCTCTAAGAGTTTGATGATTGAGTTTATGAAATCACATTATTACGATCCTTACGTAGCGCAATATGTGCACCCTAAGAAAGAGTTTAAAGTAAAGCTGAAAGACGCAGACAAAGACTTTGTTTTTGACGCTACAGAAGCCGATTTAAATAAATTTGACAAAATCATTGATGAGGTAGAGCCAGGAGCATTACGTCTTCCTGTTTTATTAAAAAAATACATTAAGCAAAACTGTAAGCTTATTGGGTTTAATGTAGATCCATTATTTAACAATGCGGTAGATGGTTTAATGTATATTAAAATTGCCGATCTTCCAGAAAGTACAGTACGACCTGTAATGGAAGAGTTTCAGGCCGAGTTGGAGCGGAAATTTATGGATAACCATGATAAATAAAATAGACATATTCGTCGTGTTATTTTTAATTACCATTATCTCTAATGCTCAAACTCTTTCAGGAAAAGTAATAGACGCTCAAACTCAACTACCTTTAGAAACGGTTTCTGTTTATTTTGACAATACAACGATTGGTACAACAACCGATGAAAACGGAATTTTTTCAATTGATTATACAGACGCCGTTCAATCTACACTCGTTATTTCGTATTTGGGATTTGAAAAAGTATTCATTGTAGAATATAGAAGTCAACAGAATATCACCATACTTTTAAAAGAAGCTATTAATGAGCTCGATGAGGTTGTTATTGATGCAGATGATGGTATGCCTAGAGCTCTAAAACTAAAATGGTTTAGAAAAGAATTCTTGGGTAAATCTAAATATGGTAAATCATGTAAAATTTTAAATGAAAAGGATTTAAAGTTTAGGTATAATAAAAGAAATAGAACCTTGATAGCTTGGTCTAATAAATCGATAATCGTAAAAAATAAAAGCTTACAGTACGAAATAAGTTTTGATATTATTGATTTTGAAATTGTTATTGGCAGCTTTAATGCTAGGTCTGTTACTTACACAGGTACGTCCTTTTATAAAGACCTAAATGCCTCAGGCAAAAAACGGATACTTAAAAACAGAAAAGACGTATATGATGGCTCTATACAACACTTTATGAGAGCCTTATATAATAAACAGTTAGAAGAACAAGGTTATATATTTGGTAAGGATGGATTTAAAGTTGATCCCTACGATTTCTTTACTATAGATAATATCAACAAATATGGCTACAGAATTGTGGCATTAAAAGAGAAGCTAGATATCTATTACAAAAATGATACAGAATCAGTTATACAAACCTCAGTCACTGAATTTAAAGTAGATAAATACGGTAATTATACTCCAATACCAGATGTGCTTTTTGGTGGTGAAATGGGTAGTCAACGCGTTGGTGATTCGTTGCCTTTAGATTATGGGCTAAAAGGCTAAAACAAAAAACCCAGAACGCTAATTCTGGGCTATTACTATTATTATAAAGGAGAAAAAATTTATCTAACATTAGATAAAAGTGCATTATACTTTTAAATTTATAAATCATGAGAACAATAATTTTAATGTTAAGCCTAATTTTTGTTGTGAGCTGTAATAATGACGATGATAACGACCCTGAATTTCAACCAACAGAAATAAATTTTTCAGGAGTAGGAAGAGGTTCATTATTAGGAAATGGGGATGAAGGTATAGAACAATACAATTTGCTGATAAACAATGATTCAGATTGGCAATATTTGATGACTCAGATGAATATTACCAATAATGTTACAGCGGGTTTTACAGAAACGGATATTGATTTTGAAACCTATTCTATTGTAGCTGTTTTTTTGGAAATAAAACCTGTAGGTTGGTACTTAGAGATTACTAATATCATTGAAAATGAAGATAACATTGCCTTAACAGTTGAGGAGGTTGAATCGGTAGCAGCAATAATAACCCAGCCTTTCCATATTGTTAAAATACCTAAAACAGAAAAAGAAATAGTTTTGCAATAAGAGCTAGAAGTTAATAAAAATAAAAAACCCAGAACGTTAATTCTGGGCTATTCCATTATTATATCTAAACTAAATGTTTAGAACCAAGGTTTTTTGCCTACTTGATACGTGTTATAGAATTCTTCATCCGATTTTGTTAAGTAGATGATACCTTCTATTAACCCAATTAAACTTGTTGCCCAAACCACTAAGACACCAACACCTACACATGACAAAATGATGCCAACAATTGTAATTCCTAGTAAAATGCCACCTTCTTTATTATAGCCTAAAATAAATTTATGTACACCTAACCACCCAAGAAGAATTCCTAAGATACCAGCCAAAACTTTTTTATTATCTCCCGAAGAACTGTTAAAAGCTTCTTTAGCATTATCTACAAATTCTGTAGCAGTTTCCTTGGCGTCCTCAGCAAACTCGGCTGCTTTTTCTTTAGCATCTCCGGCAAGTTCTTTAGCGTCATCGGCTAATTTACTTGCTTTATCGCTTACTTTGTCTGCAGCTTTTTTTGCTCCTTCTTTAGCATCACCTAACATATCGTTAAGGTCATCCCCTAAATCTTTATTGTCTTCTGACATAGTTTTATAGTTTTGATTAGAATGTTAAAGTTAATAAAAATGCTCTTAATGTTTTTATTTCTTTCCAAATAACTTTTGAAAGAAGCTAAGCCCTTGCTTCTTCGTCTAAACCGTTGTCTTCTATTATAGTAAAGTGTTTAATTTATATGTAGAAAAACCGATTAAATAGTTATAGTCTTACTTAAAAGCTTGGTCAATAGGCTCCCAAAGTTCTATTTTGTTGCTCTCGTTATCGAGTATCCAACCAAATTTACCGTAATCGTATTCTTCCATTTCTCCTACTATTGTAACACCTTCTTCCTTTAAAGTCACTAATAAGTCCTTCAAATTTTCAACTCTATAATTAAACATAAAGTCTTTTTTAGAGGGTTCATAATATTTGGTGTCTTCTGCAAACGGACTCCATTGCGTGGAGCAATCTTTTCCCTCTTTGTCTTTCCACCAAAAGGTGCATCCGTAATCATCAGTATTAAAACCTAGATGTTTTTTATACCATTTTTTTGAGGCTTTTGGGTCTTTGGTTTTAAAGAATAAGCCTCCAATACCTGTTACTCGTTTTTTCATTTTATCCTGAATTTATTTCAGAACCTCCTAAAGAGTTATCCTGAATATTATACATTATTTTTTTAGCGCTTTTTCATAAATATCAATCCATTCTTTCACAGACATTTTGTCCAAAAGCAATTTAATTAAATCATACGGAATATCCTCGATTTTCTTAAAACGAACACAGCTTTTCCCCATATCTAATTTGTATTTAGAATACTTAGGATATTCTGAAACAAACCAGTCGTACAATTCTTTTTTTGCATACATACCAGCATGGTATAATGCAATAAAGTTCTTTTGAGAAGCTAAATTTATAAAAGGTAAAGGAGGAAATGGTTTACAGTGATAACCATCCGGATAAATAGATTTTGGGACATAATACGCTAACATGCCATAGCCCATACCAGCTTCTAAGCCTTTAGGCATGTGCTTTTTAATAAGGTTGTTTAATTTAGTGATTGGTGCTTTACGCTCTTCTGGGAGTTGGGCAATGTATTCCTCGGCTGTTGTAGCTGCTGATGTCATAATTGAGTTAGTTTTTGCCTTGTAAAATTAATCCTGATATTAAAGATACAATAAACCCTAGAATCATTACAGATGAAAACATCATAAAAGCCATAAAACCAGGTGTTCCATAATCTTTCATTTGTTGTGTGAGCTCAGCACTTTTTACTTTTAATTCCATAGGAGACATAGTTGTTTCCATTTTTTTTATAGAATATTCTAAGTAGTCACTTGCAAAGTCTGGATTAATTTGAGCAGTGTATATATAATCAAAAAAAGCGACTCCTATAGCAGAGAATAATGCGATTAGCATTCCAATTCCAATGGCTTTAGCCAAAGATACTTTTCCGTTATTTACGTTGTCTCTGTAATGCTTAATTCCGAAGTAAACAAATAATAAAGAGAGCACCATGGACGTATATCCAATAAGTTCGCCGTAGTCAAAATCTACACCCATTCCAAATAAGAAAGGCAATCCAAAGAATACAAACCCACTTATTAGAGCATAGAGTCCGTACTTAATTACTGTATTATTCATTTTTTAAATTATGTATTTATTAGTTGACCAAAAGTAGGAAGAAAGTGATCTGCAAGTCTCATACTAAAGTACTAAATTGATAATACTTTAGTTGTGAAATTAAAAAATCAAATGATATTTAGACTTTTTGAAATTTGAATGGCTTGTGTTCGTCGTTTGGCATTAAGTTTTAAGAAAAGGTTTGATACATGTGTTTTTATGGTGCTTTCTGAGACAAATAATTTTTCTGCTATCTCTTGATTAGATAATCCTAGAGTGACTTCTTTTAAGACTTCATACTCGCGTTTGCTTAAACCTAATTCTTCAACTTTTTTTAAATCTATTTCGCGATTAGAGACTGGTGCTTGTTTCTGAGTTCTCTTATTTATCAATAGTCCAAGACCTAAAAAGGCAAGGGCAACAAATGCTAAAATGTATTCAATTCGCAAGTCGCCACTAATTATTGTGTATTTACTAAATTGAAATAATAGCAACAACGCTAAAATTAGCAATCCAAAAACGAGAATAGTCTTCTTCATATTTATTTTCCGTGAAAGCGGAAATCTTTTTAAAACCTTTCGACTGTGCTTAAGGTGACATTTACTAACTTAAAATTAGCGAAATTTTGCTTTTATCTTATCTACAATAGTCTGGGCAAGTTTAATCTTACTTTCAATAGTCCAACCAGCAACATGAGGAGATAGCAAAACGTTATCTGCTTTAATTAAATACTGAAAGGCAGGTGGCATCTCTACTTCGCGCGATGTGACAGATGGTTTAAATAAATTCTCAAAAGAAGCCTTTTCATACTCCAAAACATCGAGACCTGCACCGAGAATCTTACCAGATTTTAATGCTTCCACTAAATCTTGAGTCACTACACTTCTTCCACGAGCTGTATTAATCAGCCAAAAAGGGTTTTTAAAATTAGTGATGAAATCTAAATTCACCATATTTAAGGTTAAAGCTGTTTGAGGTGTGTGCAAACTTAAAACATCAGTTTTTTCTTGAAGTTCTTCTAAAGAAACTTGCTTAGCATTTTTATCTCCAACTTTGGGTTTAATATCGTAACATATAACATCAATATTAAAACCTCGTAGTTTATTTGCAAAGGCTTTTCCCATATTGCCATAACCAATAAGACCTACCGTTTTACCGTCGAGCTCTAACCCACGATTAGCTTCTCTCAACCATTTGCCTTGTCGGACTTCGTTATCAGCTTTATTCAGTTTATTAAATAAAGACAGTAGCATTCCTAAAGCATGTTCTCCAACAGCATTTCTATTACCTTCGGGTGCAGAAATGAGATATATACCTTTTTGTTTGGCATAATCACAATCAATATTTTCTAAGCCAGCACCAACGCGTCCTATAAATTTTAGATTTTTTGCCGCATTTAAGAATTGCTTATCAATTGTAAAGCGACTGCGAATAATCATACCATCGTACTCATGAATTCTGGTTTCTATTTCTGATTTTGAAGAGGTGTAATCTTCATGACTTGTATAGCCTAACTCGTTAAGTTGCTTTATGAGTAATTGGTAATGTTAATCTAGGTGGATAATTTTCAAATTTTCAAATTTTTGGATATTTGGTTTGTGTGCGTTTGTGTTGTACATTACCAGTATGTGCGGTATTTAATTTTTCAAACAAAAGCACGTGTACTTCTTCATCGTTTTTGGTGGTAGGATTGTGCGCTACTCCTTTTGGTACAACAATAAATTCTCCAGGATTAATCACTTCAGTTCTGTCCCTAAATTGCATATAAAGTGTTCCTTTTACAACCTGAAATAATTCGTCTTCATTTTCATGGCTATGCCAAACAAATTCACCTTTTAATTTAGCGAGAATGACTTGCATATCATCAACCACAGCAATTTGATGCGGATGCCAGTTTTTACTAAACTTAGAAAATTTTTCTTTGATGTTTATTGTCTTCATGAAGTAAAGTTAACTATTATGAGATACTCAAACAAGTTCAGTATGACAAAGCAAGAAAGAATGTATAGAAATTAAATGCCTAGAATCAATTTAGAGATCATTAAATAGATAACTATTCCAAAGATGTCATTGCTCGTTGTGATAAAAGGACCTGTGGCAATAGCAGGATCAATTCCTCTTGTATCTAGAAATAATGGAATAAAAGTTCCTATTAGACCAGCAATAATAATTACTGCTACAAGTGATACTGAAATGGCTAGTGCTAATTTAAAATCTTGCTCCCATGCAAATACAAAAAGAAAGAGGAATAATGATAGTATAACACCATTTAAAGTTGCCAATAGCATTTCTTTAATTAGACGATTATTAATACTTCCTTTAACATCGTCATTAGCTAAACCTTGTACTATAATTGCACTAGATTGTACGCCAACATTACCAGCCATTGCTGCAATTAATGGCGCGAATAAAAATAGAATTATAGCTTGTTCTGGCAAGCTTTCTTCGAAATAATACATTATTATAAAAGCGCCAACGCCACCAATTAATCCTAGAAATAGCCATGGTAAACGTGCTCTGGTCAATTCTATAATGCTATCATCGGCTTCTACATCTTGGGTAATACCTGCAGCTAGTTGGTAATCTTTATCTGCTTCATCTTTTAAAACATCTACAATATCGTCAATGGTAATTCTGCCTAATAATGTTTGGTTATCATCAACAACAGGAATGGCTTCCAAATCGTACTTTGCCATAACTTTTGCAACATCTTCGGCATCATCATGTACATTAACCCAATCCACATTATCCTTAGCAATATCTGCGATTTTCTGTTCGCTTTTAGCAACAATTAAATCTTTTAGAGATAAACGACCAATTAATTTTTCTTCTTTATCAACTACATATATGGAATGTACTCTAGTGACTTCTGTTGCTTGCCCTCTAATACGACGTAAGCAACCAGCAACGGTCCATGTTTCATAAACTTTAACGAGCTCTTTTGCCATTAAACCACCAGCCGTATCTTCATGGTAAGCTAAGAGCTCTTGGATTTCTGCCTTGTGTTCTTTATCTTCTATTTGAGAAATTACAGCTTCTTGGCGTGCTTCTGAAAGTTCTGAAATAATATCTGCCGCATCATCTGTTTCTAATTCTTCAATTTCTTCGGCAATTTCCTTCGCAGAAAGGTTTTTAAGTATCCGTTCTCGATTATCCTCATCTAACTCCATTAGGATATCTGAAGTCAATTCAGAATCTAGAAGTTTAATCACATAAACAGCGTCCTCAAGATTTAATTCATCTAAAATTTCAGCAATATCAGCGTAATGAAAATCATTTAAAAGATTTTTGAGGTCGTTGTCATTTTTATCTTCTACAAGGGCTTCTACCTTTTCAATGAGCTCATCTGTAAGTTGAAATTGTATGTTATCTTGAATTTCTTCCACTTGGTATATTTTTGTCATTGCAAGAAAAGCGCGGCAACCTTTCTCTATACTCAACTAAGGTTTAAAGAGATTACCACGACCTTCGTACTCGCAATGACGTACGAATTAATTTTGGTCGTTTTCAATTAACAACGTAAGCTCAATAAATTGCGTAACACTTAATTGCTCTGGTCGTTGCCCAAATATAGTATTTGCTTTTAAATTATCCGACAGATTGAAAGTTTTTAAACTATTACGCAGTGTTTTTCTGCGTTGTTGAAAGCCAGTTTTTACGACTCTAAAGAATAGTTTTTCGTCGCAAGGCAGTTTGAAGTCGGCTTTTCTTTTTAGTAACAACACACCAGAATCTACTTTTGGTGGTGGATTGAAAACTGTTGGTGGTACAGTAAAAAGATATTCAGCATCATAAAATGCTTGTGTTAATACTGATAAAATACCATAGACTTTAGAACCTTCTTTAGAGCAAATACGCTTTGCAACTTCTTTTTGAAACATGCCTGAAAATTCAGGAATTTGATGTCTCAATTCCAAAGTTTTGAAAAGAATTTGTGATGAAATATTATATGGAAAATTACCAATGATAGCAAAAGGCTTATCCTTAAAAACAAGATTTATATCGTATTTTAAAAAGTCTTTTTCTATGATTCTATCGGCTAGATTGAGATAGTTGTTTTTTAAGTATTCAACAGATTCCGTATCAATTTCTATAACATGTGTTGTAATGTCTTTTTTGAGTAAATATTTGGTCAGAACTCCCATTCCTGGGCCAATTTCTAAGATGTCTTTATAGCCTTCTAAAGACAAACTATCTGCTATATCTTGCGCAATGGTTTCATCTTCTAAAAAGTGCTGACCTAAATGCTTTTTTGCTCTTACTTGGTGTTGTTTTGCCACTGATAGGAAGTATTAATTTATAGAGATTCTTCGCTTACGCTCTGAATGACAAACTTAATTGAAATTTACAGAATACTCATCAATAATTTCTAGTTCTGTTCTAAAGGCAAGAGATTTGTCTGCGAAACGTTTTATGCCTTCACTTCTTAATCGTTCAGCATCTTCTGCATAATAAGCATCTAAAGCTTCTCTAGAATGCGCTCTGTATTGAATGGAAAATGTATCTGCTTCATCATCATTAACCAACACTTTGGTCAGTTTAGCTTCTTTAAATTTACCTGTAGATAATACTTCTGGAATGTGTTCTTTAATCCAAACTAACCATTCTTTAGTTATAGTTTTATCGACGTTAACTGTGACGTTGTATATGATCATTTTGTATGCAATTAGTAATTTGCAAAAGTAAGAATAAGTGTCTAATTAATAGCATCTCCACGAAGCATTCTAAACTTCTTCCGAGCTTCAATAAAATAGATGCTATCTTCAAACTCAAAGATAATTTTTTCGTAGAGATGTTTAGCTTTTTCGGGTTTTACCAAATACGTGTTATAAAGTTCAGCTAAATAATAATGAGCATCATCAGCTAAAATGTCTTCTCTATAATCTTTGATGATTAGCAAATAGTTGGCTTCCGCTTTGTTGTACTGTTTTTTCTGTTCGAAAAGTTTTGCTTGCTGATATAATGCTTGGTCAGTGATACTTTCGCCTTTATGTTCTTCTAGTATTTTATTTAGAAGTGAAATGGCATCATCTGTTTTATTCTGAAATGCATACAAATCTGCTTTGGCATAATACTTTAATGCTGTTTGTGTACTGTCTTCATATTTATTATCAGAAATCAGTAGTTTTAAATCTAAGGCATCGTTTGCTATAAGCTGCGAAGTGGAAGACTTAAGAATTTTAAGTTGCGATTCTGCCCAATCAAAATCACCTTTATAATAACTTGTTTTTGCAACCTTGAAGCGAGCTTCTTGAGAAATAGTACTGTTTTTTAGATTAGCTTGAATTTGAGAATAAAAGATTAAGGCTTCATTGAATTTTTCTTGAAGCACTAAAATATCTGCCAATAACAATTTCACTTCTGCTTCCTGAAATTCAGAAATATTCAGTTTTAAACTTTTTCTCAAGAAGGTTGTAGCACTTTTAGTGTCTTTTTGGTTGAAGGCTAAAAATTCTCCATAAGCTAATTGTAACGGTAGGGTTAATTTAGATTTACCATATTCAACAAACAAATTATTATAAGTGTCGTCTATGCGTTTTAACTCTTTTTCATTTGCGCTTTTAGTGTCAATTTCTAAAATATATTGTTGTGCTGTTAAGGCTGTGCTAACATCTTGTGTGGTTTCTAATATATAATTAAAAATATATTTTGAAGTGTTACCATCATTATCATTAAGTGCCGTAACAGCTAATTCTTTGATACGATCTAAACTTTCGGGATTTCGTTTATAAAGGGCTTTTTCTTGAATGAAGGATTTATTGTATGCTTTTTCTTGCACATATAACCAACTGAGCATTTCGTACCAATACGGATTTGGTTCTTGCTGAATTTTTTTCAGCAAGGCACGTCTTAAATAGGTATTGTTTTCGTTAGACCTATTTTCAGAGATGAAATCACTAACGGCTCGCTTTATATTGTTTAAGTAATTTGGCTTATAAGCGATATACTCAATATAGTTAGCAAACATTTTTTCAATATTACCTTGGTCGCCATAAATGCGAGCTAATTGAATGCTATAGTTTTTATCTGGTGTGAGTAGTTTGCCTTTATCATACACACGAATGGCTTGTTCTGACAGTGAATGGTCTTCAAATTTTTTGGCTATACTATAGATATAGTTTGGTTTTTCATCAACATAAGCAATTGCTTCATTGTAGTATTTTACGGCTTTGTCTATACTATCTTTAAGTTGAAAGTTATAACCTAATTCAATAAGTAAGGTAGGGTTTCGTCTTTTTTCTAAGCGCTTAACCAAAATATTTTCGGCTATCTCATACTGTTCTAACTGTTGATGTGTTTCTACAAGTCTATAGATGTATTTGTAGCTATATGGTTTTTCTTTATTTAAATTTTGGTAGATAATAAGTGCTTTTTTAAACGCTCCTTTTTTATAATAGCTATCTGCAAGAACTTCGCTATTTTGAGTAAAGCCATAATTGAGCCCGAATAGTACAAGTATAATTAAAAAGATCCTCTGCATAAAAGCGTTTTTGTAAATATAACAAATGCTATATCTAGATATTGTAAATGTTTTTATAAAAAAAAGCCTAAACTTTACGTTTAGGCATTTTTACCAGCAAAATAAATGTGCTATTAACCATTATTCGTTATAAATATGATTCAATTACTTTGTCTTGGTGTTTTACTATTACTAATTATAGTTAAAACAAAACTTTAGTTACCATAACAATTAATGAAACGAGTAAAACTATTCGTTTTAAATTTTTCATAAATAGGTCAGTTCTAGATTGGGACTACTAACTTGATAAAAATAATTAAAAAAAACGAAGAAATACATAAAAAATCGATAAAAACCCCTTTTTTTTAACAATTCAAACAGTGTGTACAGTAATAATAGTGTTTATGAAATCACATCAAAACCAGTATAAGGCACTAAAACTTTAGGAATTTTGATGCCTTGTTCGGTTTGATAATTTTCTAATATACCTGCTAAAACTCTTGGTAAAGCCAATGAGCTACCATTTAAAGTATGGCATAATTCATTTTTACCTGCACTGTTTTTAAAACGTAGTTTTAAACGATTTGCCTGATAGGTTTCAAAGTTAGAAACCGAAGAAATTTCTAGCCAACGATCTTGTGCTGTTGAGAAGACTTCAAAATCGTAAGTCATTGCAGCAGGAAAACCAGTGTCTCCACCACATAATCTTAATATTCTAAACGGTAATTTAAGTTCGCGTAAAATGTCTTTAACATGCTCTATCATACCATCAAAAGCTTTATATGAATTATCAGGCCGCTCAACACGAATAATTTCTACTTTGTCAAATTGGTGCAATCTATTTAATCCACGAACATGTGCACCATAACTTCCTGCTTCACGCCTAAAACATGGTGTGTAACCCGTAATACCAATAGGCAAATCGGATTCGTTTAATAATACATCTCTAAACACATTTGTGCCAGGTACTTCTGCGGTTGGTATTAAATATAGATCGTCACGAGAATCGTGATACATTTGTCCTTCTTTGTCTGGTAATTGCCCAGTACCATAGCAAGATGCTTCATTTACTAAAAGGGGTAATTGGTATTCTGTATAACCAGCTGCTGTATTTTTGTCTAAAAAATAAGCAATTAATGCACGTTGTAGTCTGGCTCCTTTACCTTTATAAACAGGGAAACCTGCTCCAGAGATTTTATTACCTAATTCGAAATCAATAATATCGTATTTTTTCGCAAGTTCCCAATGTGGAACGGCACCATCAAATAACTTTGGAACTTCACCTTCATTATGAATTTCTTCATTATCCTTTTCTGATGAACCACTTGGAACAGATTCATGAGGCACATTAGGAATTCTATATAGTAATTCTGTAAGCGCATCAATCTTGTCATTGAGTTCTTGCTCAAAAGTCTTTGTCTTTTCTTTAAGTTGTGTCGTTTTTTCTTTTAATAGATTCGCCTTTTGTGCTTCACCAGATTTAAATAAGTTGCCAATTTCTTTAGACAAGGTATTAGATTCTGCTTTTGAATTATCTAAGCTCGTCTGAAGAGCTTTACGATCTTCATCTAATGCAATGGCTTCATTTATCATTTCGGTAGCATCGATATTTCGCTTTGCTAAACGTGCAATGAAATCTTCTTTATTTTCTCTAATAGAAGCAACTTGTAACATATCTTAAATTTTAGATTTTACGCGCAATAGCGTAAGAAAAACAAGTAACAAAAGTAAAAAGATTTTAACCAGATAAAAATAAAAAGAAGTCTATTTTGAAGGTAATATCCAATCGTGGTGTTTATAATGATACCATTCCTCATTTGCGATGTCAACTTTCGGATCTATGAGTTGTTTCGATGGCCTTCCATTAACACTTACGTAGGCTCTTACATATACCCGAACTGTTTTACCTTTTTTTGCGAAACTTTGTTTTAAATACTGAGCGAATTGCCAAATTATATCTGGCTTTGTACTCGCGCCTCGTTGCTGTTTCTCAGTAAGGTAATCGTTTAACCTTATAGGAATAGCACTATTGGTTTCTTCATCAATAACAGAATAAGAGACGTTTCCACTTTTAGCCCGTAGCATCATTCTCCATGATAGCCTGTGACCTTCTTCTGTCCATAATACATCATCTTTAAAAAAATGATGACGTAATGGAAGTGCTATGTGAATTAAAAAATAAACAGAAAATAGACTTATTATAACAGTACTATATTTTGGTGTAATAATTTCGTTAGCATTGTAAAATTCTTTTTTCTTAAGGAATAAATTTCTAATTGAATTAGATTCAAAAAAAAACAAACTAAAAGCTAAAGACAGATAAGGGAATATGCCAATTTGAAAAACAATAGAATTAAAAAGATGAAAGAATATCGAAGCAAAAAAAGCATACTTCCGTGTTGGTTTAAAAAGTAGTAATGGGATTATAAGGCCATCAAACAAAATACCACCATAAGAAATAAAATAGTGTACTGGTTTTTGCTGCATAAGTTCGCCAACTAATGGGTAACTTGCTTTACCTTTCATAAGTATAGCCACAACTGATGTGTCTAGCCAATCTGGATATAATTTTGCAATAGAAGCATAAGTGTAAAGGATAAATAACTGAATTACAAAAATCCACTTGCACCAACTCGGCATAGATAAGCGTTTTAGTGATGGATTAAATTTTACATCTAAGGACGCATAACGATTTGCAGGTAGAAGCACCATTAAAAAACTCAATAACATAAGCAAATAATAATGGTTATTGTAGGATGCTTTTTGCATTAGGTAAGTGGCTGTCCACATTATAGCAAACATTAACATGCTAAATCGGTATTTGTATCCAACCATTATTAACAATCCAAAAATTCCCATGACGATGTAATAGACATACATCCAATCTCCAGACAATGGTTGTAACCATTCAAAGCCAATAAAGGAAAAGGTGAATTCGGGTTCGATTAATGTGCGTCTTACCCAACCTGTAAATAGAGCACCAACGGATTCTAAAAAACACAATAAGCCAAAGATGATTCTAAAAACAATAAGCCCAGAATTATCAATATGTTTAAATAGAAACCTATTCATTTATTGCGTTAGTATAATCTAAAGCATTTACCTTATCTTTTTTAAGTTGAACCTTCAAAGCTTCAAGATTTTCGAATTTTTGTTCACTTCGCAGACGTTTTAGGAATTCGATTTTTAATTCAACATCATAGATATCGTTATTAAAATTAAAAAAATGAACTTCTATAGATCGTGTTTTTCCATCAACTGTAGGATTGGATCCTATGTTCATCATGCCATAAATAATCTCATTTCTAAATCGAGATTTTACCACATAGACTCCGTCATTTGGGATTAACTTATAGGATTCTTTAATATGTATGTTTGCCGTTGGGAATTCTATAGTTCTTCCCAAGCCTTTTCCTTTAATTACAGTTCCAGTAATAAAATAATTGTAGCCTAAAAATGAATTCGCTAAGGCAACCTCACCTTTGTCTAAAGCATTTCTAATTTTTGTAGAACTTACTGTAACGTCTTTAATATCTTGTGCTGAGATTTCTTCTACCTTAAAATCATAGTGTTGAGCAAAAGCTTTTAAGTCTTTTATATTTGCACTTCTATTTTTTCCGAAATGATGATCGTAGCCAATTACAACTTGTTTAGTGTTCAATTCGTTTACTAAGATGTTTTTTACATAATCTTTTGCTGAAAGGTTGGCAAATTCTTTTGTAAATTCTTTTACTATGACCTCTTTAATACCTAATGATTTTAAGATTTCAATACGCTCATTTATAGTATTTAGTAATTTAATAGAATTATTTTTTTGAAGAACCATTCTTGGGTGCGGAAACAAAGTTAAAACAACAGGAACATAGTCTTGTCTTTTTGCAAGTTTTACGACTTGTATTAGTATTTTTTGGTGACCAATATGGACACCATCGAAGGTTCCTATAGTTGTAACTTTTGCTGAATTCGCAATCAAACCGTGTGTTTTGTTAATTTTTAATATTTTATTAGTATTATAAATCATGTTTGTTAAAAAAATCATAAATTCGGAGAATTTTAATTTTCTACACAAAAACTTATGAAAACAAAGCTACATTTTGTTTTGTCATTATTCATGTTTTTATCGGTATTTTCCGCTTTAGCACAACAGAGCTATTGGCAGAAAACGAATAGAACAGACCTAAATATAAATGGCAACACGACTACTTTAAAACAAAAATTTTATCAAACATATCAGTTAGATATAGATGCATTTAAAGCTGAATTAGTAAATACGCCTTTGCGTTCTACCACTACTACAATCTCTAATTCTAGAGTTTATCTTCCTAATATAAAAGGAGAATTAGAACGATTTAGCATTGTTGAAGCTCCAATTTTATCAGAAGAATTATCGAATCTGTATCCTAATATTAAAACCTATTTAGGTTTTAGTATAGAAAACCCAGGGACTAGAGCACGTTTCAGTGTCACACCTCAAGGATTGCAAACGATGATTACTTACCCAGATGCGCCAATGAATTTTACAGTGCCATTAAGTAAAACTGACAACACCTCTTACATTGTTTATAATAGAGAGGCTAGAACAGAAGACTTAAAGAATTTTGAATGTTTAACAGAAGATGAATTCTTACCTATTGATACTAGTGGTATTGCTAATAGAAATGCCAACGACCAAACTTTGAGAACTTTTAGAATTGCAATTTCTACAACCGGAGAATATACTGATTTTTGGGACGACGGTAATGCAGGTAACGGAAATGCACAAGAAGATGCGTTGGCACAAGTAGTATCAACTCTAAATAGAAGTAATGAAGTATTTGAAGTTGATATGGCGGTAACTTTTACTTTAGTTACCGGAACTGAAATTATTTTCCCTAATGGAGCTACAGATCCTTATAATGGTAGTTTTAATGGTGAGTTACAAAACACATTAACCACCACTATTGGTGAAGCTAATTATGATATTGGGCATTTATTTGTTTTTGGTGGTAATAATGGAAATGCAGGTTGTATAGGTTGTGTATGTGTTGATGGTAATAAAGGAAGTGGATTTTCTGGACACCAATTTACAGATAACGATGGTGGACCATTTATGTCGGACTTTTTTGATATTGATTATGTGCCTCATGAAATAGGTCACCAATTGGGTGGTAATCACACATTCTCTCATGTAAATGAAGGAGCAGGTGTAAATGCAGAACCAGGTAGTGGAACAACAATAATGGGTTATGCTGGTATTACTGGTGCTAATGATGTACAAGACCATTCCGATCCTTATTTTCATTATTATAGTATTGTTCAAATATTAGGAAATTTAGAAAATAGAACCTGCTGGATTGGTACAGCTATAACCAATAATGTGCCAGTTGCAGATGCAGGATCTAATTATACGATTCCTACAGGCACAGCTTTTGTATTACAAGGTTCTGCTACAGATGTAGATGGAGGAGATGTATTAACTTACACTTGGGAGCAAATAGACGACGGAACTACAATTTCAAGTAATTTTGGGCCTGATAAAACTTCAGGAGCAATTTGGAGATCTAGACCACCAAGCACAAATACAGATCGTTATATGCCAATTATAGAGCGTGTTATTTCTGGGCAATTAACAGAAACTAACCCTTTTGAAACAGCTGATAATTCTTCATGGGAAACAGTTTCAAATGTAGGTAGAGCTTTAAATTTTGCTTTAACAATTAGAGATAGAAGTGAAGCTAATGGTGTTGGACAAACGCCTCAGAGCAATTTTGATACAATGACCGTAACTGTAGAAGGTTCTGCAGGTCCATTTGCTGTAACATCTCAATCCACAAATGAAACTTGGGATGCTGGTTCTACTCAAACTGTAAATTGGGATGTTGCTGGAACAAACGGAGGAGCAGTGAATACGCCAACAGTGAATATTCTTTTATCAATTGACGGAGGATTTACATATCCTTATGTTATGGCTTCAGATGTACCAAATGATGGTTCGCATAGTGTTACAGTGCCAATAACTGGCAGTGATTCATCTACAGTGAGAGTTAAAGTCGAAGGGAATAATAATATTTTTTATGCGATTAACTCGACCAATTTTTCATTGCAGGAATCGGAATTTGTTTTGAGTTTGCCTAATAATTTAGTTGATGTTTGTTCACCTGGTGATGCAGTATATAACTTTACATATAATACATTCTTAGGGTTTAGTGATGTTACAACATTTAGTGCAACAGGTTTACCTGCTGATGCTACAGCTGTCTTTGCTCCAACAACGGCAAGTGCTAATGCAACAAATGTAACTCTAACTATATCTGGTACAGGTGCTTTAGCCGTTGGTAATTATCCATTTACATTGGTTGGTACATCTGGTTCAATAACAAAAACAGCCGATGTAGAGTTTAATGTTTATAACACAAACTTGGCAACTTTAAATTTATTAACTCCGAGTGATGGAGCAATTGGTGTTGAGGCAGATGCGGCAATATTTTCTTGGGATGCGGATCTAAATGCTACAGCTTATGAAATCGATGTTGCGACAGATGCTACTTTTACCAATATTGTAGCCGGAACGGTGGTAAACAATCCAAATTTTACAGTAACCACTTTAAATGTTGTAACACAATACTTCTGGCGTGTTAGAGGAATTAATGACTGCGGTACCGGAGCATATTCACAAGCAAGTTTTACCACTGCTAATATTTTGTGTTCAAATTATGATGCTTCAGATACTCCATTAAATGTACCTGATAACAATCCATTTGGAGTTAATTCAGTAATAAATATTCCTACAACATCTACTATTACCGATGTTAACGTCACTGTTAATTTAACCCATACTTGGGTAGCAGATTTAACCATAAAATTAATAGCACCAAATGGTACGGAAATTTTGCTTTCTGCTTCAAATGGTGGTAATGGAGATAATTATACAAATACAGTTTTTGATAGTGATGCAATTGAGCCGATAGGTTCTGGTGCAGCACCTTTTACTGGCACTTTTCAACCAGAGGGAGATTTATCTCAGCTCAATGGAAGTTTTTCTGGTGGTGATTGGACTTTAAATGTCATAGATACGGATTTATTCCTTTCAGGAACTCTAGATAACTGGTCATTAGAGGTATGCGGAGTACCACAAACAGATAGTGATAATGATGGTTCACCAGATGATTCTGATAATTGCCCTGATATAGCAAATGCAGATCAAGAAGATATAGATAACGATAATATTGGTGATGTTTGTGACGATGATATTGATGGTGATGGTGTTTTAAATGTTGATGACAATTGTCCTACAATTCCTAATTCAGATCAATCTGATGTTAATGGTAATGGTATTGGTGATTTGTGCGATACCGAATGCGGACTATTTGATTCTTCAGATACACCTATAGCTATTCCAGACAACTTTGACAATGGTATTGATTCTAGTATTGATTTTACTGATGCATTTACAATAACAGATGTTAATGTAACGGTTAATATTACGCATACATATGATGGTGATTTAACTTTAATTCTCACAAGCCCTTCAGGAACGTCTGCTGTTTTATCAACTCAAAATGGAGGTAATGAAAATAATTTTATTGCTACGGTATTTGATGATGATGCAGACATATCTATTCAAGGTGGAGCAGCACCATTTACGGGTGCCTTCTTTCCAGAAGAGGCATTGGCCATATTTAATGATGAAAGTTCTGGAGGTATTTGGACCTTAAATGTTGCAGATGGATTTGGACAAGATACAGGAACAATTGATAGCTGGTCACTAGAAGTCTGTGGGCTTCTACCACTTTCTGTTGCAGAATATGATGGTTTCAATGCGTTTAGAATTTATCCTAATCCAAATCAAGGAAGTTTTAATGTAGTAATTGATAATCCTATCTCTAGAAATATTGACATTATGGTTTTTGATATTAATGGAAGACAGATTTTTGATAAACGATTTAGATCAGAACCGAGTTTTAATGAGCCTATTAATTTAGGACATATACAATCGGGGATTTATCTTGTAACGATTAAAGATGGAACAAATGTATTAAACCAAAAGGTTATTGTAAATTAGTAACCTTATTATATTACAGATAGAAAAGACTGCGAAAAGCGGTCTTTTTTATTTTCCATTAAACTGATTCATGGTATTATTTACACCAGCTAAAGCAAAAGATTTTATAAGATCTGAAGCCATTTTTAAACGCTCGTCTAATTTTAAATTTTCGTCGTCACTCCATTCTCCAAGTACAAAATCTACTTGTCTTCCTTTACTAAAAATATCGCTTATTCCAAATCTAAAGCGGTTATATTTAGTGGTTTGTAACTTGTCTTGAATATCTTTTAAACCGTTATGACCACCATCACTACCTTTTGTTTTTAATCTGAGAGATCCAAATGGTAAATTAAGGTCGTCAGTGATGACCAAGAGGTTTTCTAATGGTATTTTTTCTTTTTCTAACCAGTATTTTATAGCCTTGCCACTCAGGTTCATAAAGGTACTAGGCTTTAAGAGAATGAGTGTGCGCCCTTTTATTTTTAAAGTAGTTAAGTCACCAAGTTTTAAAGTTTCAAACGGAATCTCTTCAGTTTTAACTAAATGATCTAAAATTTTAAAACCAATATTATGTCTGGTATCAGCATATTTTTCACCAATGTTTCCTAAGCCAACAATTAAGAACTTTTTCATGATATCTATTTCCTCTTTTTCTTCCTTATAACCAAAGCGAAGCCATCTTTTTAAAAACTTACACATTTAATATACACTTTGTGTAAAAATAAAAAAAGCATTCTGTAAAAGAATGCTTTTTTAATATATGAAATAGTTTTTATCTATTCTTGCGCTGCTTCAGCTGCTGGTGCATCTCCGCCTTCGGCAGTTGCTCCTTCTGCAGTTTCCTCACCTTCTTCACCTTCTTCTTCATCTACAATTGCTAATCTACTACGTCTTACTTGACATACAACAGTGTTATCTGGGTGTAAGAATTTGTAATCTTCATTCTCTAATTCAGTGATGTAAAGCTTACTTCCAATTTTCAAAGGAGTAATATCTATTTCAATAAAATCAGGAAGTTTAGAAGGAATAGCTTTTACTCTGAGCTTACGGAATGGTTTTCTTAATGTACCACCATTTAAAACTCCTAAAGACGCTCCTGTAGTGTGTACAGGAATTTCCATGGTAATAGCCTTGTTATCGAAAATCTGATAAAAATCAACATGTAGAATTCTATCTGTTACTGCGTGAAATTGAATATCTTGCATAATAGCATTGTATTCTTCACCATTATCTAGGGTAATCACAACTGTATGCGCGCTAGCTGTATATACAAGTTTTGAGAATGCCAATTCTGGTGCTGAAAAATGCAATGGCTTGTCTCCTCCGTATATAACGCAAGGAACCTGACCAGCATTACGTATGGCTTTTGTTGCCTTTTTGCCTACGCTTTCTCTCTGAGATCCGTTAATTGTAATTGATTTCATTTTTGAAATGTTTATTTAATAAATATTTAATTCCCTCATTTTGAGGGCTGCAAATTTAGAAATAATATATGAAAATACTAGTGTTTAATAGCTATTTTTTTATTCATTGTTTACAACGGACTTTTTAGCACATCATGGTTTTATTTGTGCAATTGTGATCAGCTCAAATTTATGGATTTCAAAGGGCTGTTTTTTGGGTATTTTCTTCCGTTCAAAAATTTACCAATAAAAGTAGCCCTTACTAAATAATGATAACTGAGAAAACAGATAAATGCCGTTAACGATAAAACAATCAGAAATTTAATAACAGCTGGTATCGGTATTTTCCAGATAAATGCAGGAATAAGAGCGGTAATTGGCAAATGGATTAAATATACCCAATATGATGAATCGGATATGTAACGCATTCTTACCGAGTGTTTATTGCCATAACGGATAAAAAGTCCTGTAATTCCAAACAGAAAAAGGCTAACCACTACCGAACTGTACAGAATTATTATACTAGAGTTTGTATTTGGTGCTAAACCTAAACTTTGAATAGTTAAACCTTGTATTATAGCCAAAACGATTGCCAAAATAGTACAAACCAAACCGTAGTGTACAAATGTGTCTAAATGATATTTTGATTTGAATAAAAGCCACCCTGTGAGGTAGAAAAAAAGATAAAATATAAAGGTGTTTAAATCTGGAATCAAGGAAACTGAAGCCTCTACCATAGAAGTTTCTAAAAAGGTTAATATTAAGAATATAGAGCCCGAAAAAACTAAAATTCTGATTAAAGGCCTTTTAATCACCCAATCGAAAACCTTGGTTAATTTTTGGGTTACATACCTTATTTTTTTAAGTGATAATGCTAATAATACTGTGAACGCAGTTATTAAGGCTAAATAATATAAGAACCATAAATGGGATGTTGTTTTGGGCAAAAAAGTTAAAATATTTAATAATGGTTCTAATGCAATTTTTAACGGGTTTTCTTGATTTGAGAAAACCGCATCAGTATAGCCAAATACCAATACAGTAATTGGCCAAAGAATAAATAGAAAAATAAGAAATGGGAAAACTATTCTTGAAATCCGATTTTTTATCATTCGTTTGGGTTGCCTTTCGTAAAATAGCATAGCACCAAAAAAGCCTGCAACTAAGAAAAAAATTGGCATTCTAAAAGCGTGAATCAAAAATACAATTGAATCGCTAAAAATATGTGTTGTGTTTGGGTCTTTCAATGACCAAGCATCTCCGTGATCTGTTACATTATAGGTTAAAGCGGAATGTAAAACCAATCCTAATATCATCATAATCGCACGTAGAGAATCCAAAGCATGAATTCGTTCTGTTTTGTGCGATTTCCGGTTCAATTGTTAAGTCTTATCTTTGGGTTAGCTAAAATTGAGTTCGTAATTTTTTAAGCTAATTATCATCTTTTTTTACATTACAAACTTATTACTAATAGACTTATTGTGATGTACGTTATACATAACTTCTGCAAATAAATCTGCACAACTTAGAACTCTTAATTTTTGGCTCTCTTTTTTTAGAGGAATAGAGTCAGTGACTATTAATTCTTCGAGTTTAGAAGCTTCAAGTTTTTCATAAGCACTACCAGATAAAATAGGATGTGTACAAATAGCTCTTACACTTTTTGCTCCGCGCTCCATCATTAAATCTGCTGCCTTAGTTAAAGTTCCTGCAGTATCAACCATATCATCTACTAAAACCACATTTTTTCCTGTAACGTCTCCAATGAGTTCCATATGAGAAATGATATTTGCTTTAGCACGTTGTTTGTAGCAAATTACGACATCACTTTTTAAAGCTTTTGAATAGGCGTAAGCACGTTTAGAACCTCCCATATCCGGAGAAGCAATGGTTAAATTATCTAGGTTTAAATTTTTTAAATAAGGCAAAAATACAGTTGAAGCAAATAAGTGATCCACGGGTTTCTCAAAGAATCCTTGTATCTGGTCTGCATGCAAATCCATAGTAATAATACGAGTAGCACCTGCTACCTCTAACATTTTTGCAACTAATTTTGCTGCGATAGGCACCCTTGGCTTGTCTTTTCTATCTTGTCTTGCCCAACCAAAATACGGCATAACAGCTGTAATGTGTCTTGCAGATGCACGCTTTGCAGCATCAATCATTAGCAACATTTCCATTAAATTCTCAGGGCCAGGATTTGTAGAACCAATAATAAAAATACGTGTTCCACGAATGGATTCTTCGTAAGATGGCTGAAATTCACCGTCACTATAGGTCGATGTAATAACATTACCTAATTTAACTCCGTAAGCCTTAGCGATTTGTTCTGCTAGGTATCGACTTTGAGTACACGTAAAAATTTTGGCTTCGGTAGTTTCGTATGACATTTGTTATCAGGGATTTAGTGGGTTGTTGATTGATTTATAGCAAAGTTCAAATTTAGAAAATTATTTTACTAGTTAAAGCATAAAACCTACTAATTTTGATTGATTGGGAGAAAATATTTTCTATTTTTGCAGTCCAAAATTGCTCAAGTGGCGGAATTGGTAGACGCGCTGGATTCAAAATCCAGTGACTTCGGTCGTGTGGGTTCGATTCCCACCTTGAGTACTGTTATAAGCCCTAATAATCATTTGATTTTTAGGGCTTATATTATAAACATGTAACTACAGAGTAACATGTTTATGTGATACTATTCAGTATCACAGCATTCTCTCAAATAGAAGTTTTGAGAATTTCAATGAAATTGCTAACAATAAAGTGCCTGCAGGCTATACACTTACTAATAAGGCAGCCACTAGCTATTTTGCTTGCGTTGGAGCTGAAAGCGTTTTTGCTTACACTACTTCTTGTGATACTAGTACCTCGATGGTTCTATTCACTCTGCCTTTCTTGATAACATCTCTATAAGTTATTAGAGCTTTGAGAATCGCAATCTTCCGAAAGAAACAGAAATGAGCAAATTTTATTCACTTTATTTTAACTGAAGCATATTGCTTTTTAATTGTAACTTTGATTTATCCCAAATGAATTAATTATGTTAGAAAATTTTTGGTTCAATGTAAAAATTGGCATTGATCATATATTAGATATAAACGGTTACGACCATGTGCTTTTCTTAATGGTACTTGCAGTGCCTTATGTGTTTAAAGACTGGAAACGAGTTTTGGTTTTGGTTTCGCTTTTTACAGTAGGTCATTCCATATCCTTAGTTTTAGGTGCTTATGATGTTGTTAGTGTTAACGGAGAATTGGTCGAATTTCTAATTCCAATGACTATATTAATTACAGCGATTTATAATGTACTTACTGCTGGTAAAAAGGATAGAGGAAGTAAAATAGGCTTGTTGTTTTTTACAACTTTATTTTTTGGGCTTATCCATGGATTTGGTTTTGCTAGAGAGTTTAAAATGATAGCAGATAACTCTCTAGTCTTTCTTATAGAATTTGCTCTAGGAATTGAGATTGCACAGGTCATCATTGTATTTGTTGTATTGTTTTTTGGCTTCTTGTTTCAAACTATCTTCAGGTTTTCGCGTCGGGATTGGGTGATGGTGCTTTCATCTATCGTTGTTGGGTTGGTGATTACTATGGTAATTTAAAGTGATTTTTTAAAGTAGAATTTAAAGTTTGGTAAAACTTTAACTGATAGTAAATTGGTTATAAAATACTAACCTTTTATATTCGTTGTTAACATTGTACTACAATTATTTTTAATGCCAAAGAAAAAACAGTTACGTTACGATAAAGCTTATTTACGCATTGCAAAAGAATGGGGGAAATTATCTCATTGTAAACGCAAACAAGTCGGTGCACTTATCGTTAAAGACCGAATGATAATTTCTGACGGCTATAATGGTACACCTACAGGTTTTGAGAATTATTGTGAAGATGACGAAGGTTATACCAAATGGTACGTATTGCATGCCGAAGCTAATGCAATTTTAAAAGTGGCATCATCCACACAATCATGCAAAGGAGCAACCCTCTATATTACATTATCGCCATGCAAAGAGTGTAGTAAGTTGATTCATCAAGCAGGTATAATTAGGGTGGTTTATCACAAAGGTTATAAAGATGGTTCGGGCTTACAGTTTTTAGAAAAAGCAGGTATAGAATTAGAATATATTGAAGATTTAAAAGCTTAATGCCAACAAAAGACAAATACATACCACTAATTATTGGTGTTGCAATTGCAGCAGGTGTAGTTATTGGCGGAAAATTAAATTTCACGGATACGTCTGATAATCTTTTTACTACTAATAGTAAAAAAGATAAACTCAACCGTTTAATTGATTATATAGATTACGAGTATGTTGACGATATTAATACCGATAGTATTGTTGATGTTACAGTAAATGGTATCTTAGATAATTTAGATCCACACTCAACTTATATTCCAAAAGAAGATTTACAACGAATCACCGAAAATATGAAGGGTGATTTCGTTGGTATTGGAATTAACTTTTATCCATATAAAGATACAATAGCTGTAGTAAAACCAACTGAATACGGCCCAAGTGAACGCGCCGGAATTATGAGTGGTGATCGCATTCTTTTGGCTGATGGCGATACGATTTTTGGGAGAGATATTACCAACGATATCATAACTCAAAAGCTTAAAGGAGATAAAAACACAAAGGTTAAACTAACGGTTTACAGAAAAGGTGAAGATGACTTATTAGAATTTGAAGTAAAGCGAAAAAATATACCAATAAAGAGTGTAGAAGCTGCTTACATGTTAACCGACCAATTAGGTTACATAAAAATGAATCGTTTTGCAGAAACTACTTATAAAGAATTTAAGTTAGCTCTAGAGGGGCTTCAAGATCAGGGAGCTACAAAATTAGCTTTAGATTTACGTGACAATCCTGGTGGATTTTTGGGTATTGCTGAGCAAATTGCAGATGAATTTTTAGAAGATGATAAGCTGATTTTATTTACAAAAGATAAAAAGGGAAGAGAAGAACGCACATACGCCACCAACAGGGGCGATTTTGAAGAAGGGGAAATTTATATATTAATCAATGAAAATTCCGCATCTGCTAGTGAGGTCATTGCAGGCGCACTTCAAGATAACGATAAAGGTATTATTATTGGACGACGCTCCTATGGAAAAGGTCTTGTACAACGCGAAATGGCTTTGGGAGATGGAAGTGCTGTTCGTTTAACTGTTTCTAGATATTATACGCCAACAGGTCGCTCAATCCAAAGACCCTATACTAATGGGAACAACACAAGTTATTATAATGATTACTACAAGCGTTTAAGAACAGGTGAGTTTGCAGATAAAGAAAACATAGATGTTGATGATTCGTTAAAATTCACAACACCAAAAGGTAAAGTGGTTTACGGAGGAGGTGGTATAATTCCAGATGTATTTGTACCAGTAGATCGTTTGTTTAACAATGAGACTGTTAATTACCTGCGGAGGAGAGGGTATTTTGGTTATTTTGTTTTTGAAGAATTAGATAAAGATAGAAACGTCTTTAGTGATGTTTCTAAGTACGATTTCATTAATAATTATGAAGTAAGTGACGATATCGTTGTTCGTTTTCAGGAATATGTCAACAAAAGAGAACGTACTAACATTACTTTTGTTGCCTACAATGATGAAATAAGACGCTTAATAAAAGCAACACTTGCACGTCAGTTATTTGATGATAATGCCTTTGAAGAGATTATTAATAAGGAAGATGTGATGGTACAAGAAGTAATACTTTTAAGTACCGAGTATCCAAATTTTAAGCAGTAATACTATATTAAATTTTATCGTGAATTTTGGTGTGTTTTCCATCGTTCCAAAGTGTTAGAATATCAGTAGCAACTTGAGACCCACTTCCACAAGCCATAGCAAATTGACTTCTCCAGCCAGCTAAAGTACCAGCAACGTATAGATTGTCTTCAATTAGATGATCTGTATTTTTTAACCAAATTCTATCTTTTTCTACGGCTGCTCTTGGATGAGTTTCTATGTAATTTCCCAAGCCTTTTATGGTAATTAAATTGGTGTAGCCAACTGCAATGATTACAATTTTTGATTGATAAGTGTTTTTATTAGTAGTGACAACGAATCCTTCAGAATGCTTTTTTATAGCTGTAACTTTTTCGTTTTCAAGTAGAGTTACATGAGGATATAAGTCATTGAGTTGTTGCTTACCGTCTTTTAAAACATCTCTACCCAAAGTGCCTGGTGCCAATCCTAAAACATTATTAAATAATGCGTTTTGAAGGTGCGAGGTTTTTTGATGCGTTATAATTGCAACCTTCTTTTCTTTTGCAAAAGCTTTATCTTTTGCAGAGCCCAAAACTAATGCACAAGATAAACCAGCTGCTCCACCACCAATAATTAAAACATCAAAAATCATTAACGTCTTTTATCTAATTTTTCAATTTTTTTTGAAATCCTAAGAATTTGTAATAAGATGATAGCGCATAGTGCTACAATTATAGTGAGTATTGCAGTATAACTTTCATCTTCAAAGAGCGCTTCAAAATTTAATTTAGTAGCGTTGAAAATGATAAGAGCTATAGCAATAATCGTTAAAGCAATTGTAAATATCTTCATGGTTTAAATTTTTAAGCTAATAGTTCCTTTATGTTATGAGCAAATAATTTAACAGCAATGGCTAACAAAATTACGCCAAAAACTTTTCTTATAATGTTAATTCCATTCGCTCCTATTATGCGTTCAATTTTTGCAGAGGTTTTTAGCACAACATAAATTACCACAACATTGCTAATTACTGCCACAATTATATTTTCTGTAGCAAATTCGGCACGTAAGGATAGTAAGGTCGTTAAACTTCCTGGTCCTGCAATAAGTGGAAATGCTAATGGAAAGACAGAAGCCGTTATAGCGTTATGGCCATCATCCTTATAAAGCGTAATGCCTAGAATCATTTCTAAAGCAATAAAGAATATAACAAAAGCACCAGCAACTGCAAAAGAGTTGACATCTATACCAATTAGATTAAGTAAACTTTTACCTACAAATAAAAAAACAATCATAATAACACCTGCAATTAGAGATGCTTTCTCACTTTGTATATGACCAACTTTTTTGCGTAAATCTATAATAATCGGAATATTTCCAATAATATCTATTACGGCAAAAAGAACCATAAAGGCTGTAAATATTTGTTTAAAATCTAAATTCAGTTGCATTTTTAATCATTTAAAATAATTGCAAATTAATTACGGAGCTTTAAAAGACAGGTGTTTACTAGCGTTACTAGCCAAATAGTCTTCATAGACTCAAAATTCGCGGCAAAGATGCGACTTTATTGCAGATTTTCAATATTAAATAATCGTAAAGTTTAACTATTTTTGCGACATGTTTCAACTCGGAAAAACCATAGTCTCAGAAGATATTATTGAGAAGGATTTTGTGTGTAACCTTTCAGCTTGCAAAGGAGCTTGTTGTATAGATGGTGATGCTGGTGCTCCTCTAGATGAAGATGAGACAAAAATCCTTCAAGATATCTATTCAAAAGTAAAGCCATTTCTTCGTAAGGAAGGTATTGATGCCATAGAAAAACAAGGTACGTCAATAATTACATCTTTTGGTGATTTTGAAACTCCATTAATTAATGGTGCAGATTGTGCCTATGTAATTTTTGATGATAAAAAAACGGCACTTTGTGCTATAGAGGAAGCTTATAACCAAGGGGAAATCTCTTGGAAAAAACCTGTATCTTGTCATTTGTATCCAATTAGAGTTAGAGAATATACAGAATTCTCTGGCGTAAATTACGATAAGTGGGAAATTTGTGATGATGCCTGCTCTTTAGGTAAAGAATTGCAAGTCCCTGTATATAAATTTGTGAAAGAAGCACTTATTAGAAAATTTGGTGAAGATTGGTATGCTGAATTGGAAAAGGTGGCTGAAAAAATGAAATAAGTTTAATTCTATTTTTTTTCATAGTCTGCATACAATTTTTAGAACCAAATATGCATTGCATCCTAGTTCTATAAACTCAAATTGTAAGCTATTGTTTTGCAGTTAGTTAATTTTTAAAAATTAAAAACGAAAATTCAATATTTAGTAAAGCCGTTTTTTTAACGTTACTAATTGGCTTTAAAAAACTCGTAATCTCAAAAAATATCAAAAATTAAATTACCTTCTACTTACGATTTTAACAACATATATAACTCAACATTATTAATGATGCTCCGTTGAGTTTTAATCAAGTTTTAGGTGCAAACTTTATAAACCTACCCAAAGAATTTAATGTGTCTTTCAATGAAAATATATGCTGATAATGGTTTTAATGATGAAGATGATTTATGAAAAAAAGATAAGAAGAAATCTAAAAATCACATAACTATAGCTTGTTTGTTGGGATTTGCAATACCACCTTGGTGCCAGAAGGTGTTTTGTTATTATATAAATCTTCAATCTCTAAATTGTAAGAATTAACGAAAGCTTCAGAGAAATTGGCAAGTCGTGCTTTAGTAATGTCTATACCTACAGATTTCTGTTTTAATTTTTTAAGGTCTTTTATTTTTCGTGAAGCAATTCTGCCAATACCATTGTCTATAATCTCTACAGTTATATAATCTGGCGATTTTTTAATTACGTTTAATTCCACCTTTTTATCTTCAGATTTTGAAGACAAGCCATGCCATAGAGCGTTTTCTAAAAAAGGCTGTAGTACTAAGGAAGGCACTTTAATGATTTCTATATTTATAGATTCATCTACATTAATACTAAAATCTATTTCGTTAGAAAAACGAATGTTTTCAATATTCATGTATAGCTTCATAGTCTCAAGTTCATCTTTGAGAGATGTTTCTTTCTCTTTTGAAGCCATTAATATTTTTCGAATTAATTTCGAAAATTTATTTAAGTAATACACCGCGTTTTCCTTCTCATTGTTAATAATATATAGCTTAATTGAATTTAAAGAATTAAAGATAAAATGCGGATTCATTTGGCTTCGTAACATATCTTGTTCTAAGGTTAAAATATGTTTATCTCGTTTTAAAGCTTTGGTTCTATTTATAATAAACAAAGCAATACTCAAAACTACTAATGATAGTGAAGTGTATAACAATATTTTTTTATTTTTCTCTAAGCGAAGCCTTACAGCTTCATTCTCTAAAGCCAAGGTCTTTATCTGATTGGTTTTATTTTCATTTTCATATTCTATGGCAATATCATTAACATACTGAAGATTTTGCTCAGTCAGAATGGTGTTCTCAATCTCAACAGCTTTTTGGTAATAGTCTAATGCAGATTTAAAATTTTTGTTTTCCTGGTTAATTTCTGAAAGAAGTTTGTTGGATTCTGCCACAGAAGATTTTAAATTATAGGCGGTTGCAATTTCAAGCGCTTTGTTTAAGTTTTTTTCTGCTGATGAAAGTTGATATAATTTAATTTCTAATTGCCCAAGATTGAGATAAGTTGAGGCAATATAGAATTGATCATCTAATTTTAGTGCTTTTTCCAAAGCCTCTTTTATAATAGGTTCTGCTTCTTTATAATTTTCTTTTTTTAGGTAAATCCCTCCAATGCTATTTTCGCAAATGACGCGACCAATTTCTGAGTCAATAGCATTATTATAGTCTAATGATTTTTCATAATTTACTAGAGCTGAGTCTAAATTTCCTTTTGCTTCTTCTGCATAGCCGATATTATGATAGTTAATCGCTAAGCCGAGTTTATTATCTGCTTTCTTCTCAATTTCTAGTGACTTATTAAATTGGGATATGGCTAAATCGTATTGCTTCAAAGCCAAATAAATGTTGCCAATACTGTTTTGTGATACTGCAATACTTCGGTTTACCGTATTGGAAGGGTTTATAACTGAATAGGCTATTTTTAAAGCTTCCGAATGATAGTCTAAAGCTGGCTTAATAACGTCCATGCGTCTGTAAGCCACGCCAATCATATTAAGACTTATAATTCTTAATTCCTCACTATTTGCTTTTTCAGCATATTGCTTGGCTTCTTGATGAAACTTAATTGATTTGTCGTAATTAGAAATATTTCTATTAATAACACCTAGTGCATTTAAGGCATAACAAGAGCCTTCATTATAAGCATTTGCTTTAGAGGTTGCTAATAAAAGCTTCATCTTGGCACTATCTCTTTCAAACGGTTTTAAAACGGAGTCTATACGTATATATTTTGAAGGCTTTATGCTTTCGATAAAAGTTAATGCATTTTCAAAATCTCCTTTTTGTGCATTGCTTTGAGAAGTATATAAAAATAACAGAATGGAAAGACTAAAAATCTTATGTAAAAAAAGATAATTCATGTTTTATAGCTTTTCAAGAAAATCAGATTTTCGTTGTCTAGCAACAGGGATTTTATGGTCACTATCCATAATTACATAACCTTCGTTTTTTATAAATACTTTTATTTTATTCAGGTTGATTATGAATGAATTATGAATTCTAAAAAAATAATGTTCGGGCAAAATGGCATCGACTTCCTTTAATTTTTTTGTCACCACTATTTTTTTCTGGTCTTGTAAAAACAATGTGCTATAGTTTCCGTCTGACTCTATATAAATAATATCGTCAACATCTAAGAAGAGTAATTTTCCGTCTGTGTTAATAGTAATTCGTTTTTTGTCGAATTTAGAATTGAAATTAGACAACACACGTTCAAATTTTATTGAATTAACAGTGCGGTCGCTATGCTTTTTAATTTTAGTAATAGAATCTCTTAAATCATCAGAATCAATAGGCTTTAAGAGGTAATCAATAGCTTCGTGTTTTAAGGCTTTAATGGCATATTCATCATAAGCCGTGGTAATTACAACTGCAAAATCGGTATGTTTTAATTGCTCTAAAAACTGAAACCCACCCATAGTTGGCATTTGTACATCTAAGAACAAACAGTCGGGTGTATTTAAATCTAAATACTTTAAGGCTTCATCTGGGTTTGTAAAAGAGGCCATAACCTCAATCTCTTTACTAAAATTACTTAGCTCCCAAATTAAACCTTGAATAGCCTTAAACTCATCATCAACAATTACAGCTTTTAACATTGTAAATAATTATAGATTATAAATATATGTATATAATAAATATCTAACATGTAAATATGTGTACGATGTATGCTTTTGTGTATAATGTGCTTTAAAAAATAAATCAATTTTACTCATAGCTAGTTATACACTTTTTTTTACCAGTTATACATTACGACAAAAAAAATAGAGATGTTATATAGATATTTGGTAAACAAAATTGATCAAATAAAGTACAAATTAGGGTTTGTCTTTAAGATTAAATATTATTAATAAGAAAAAGCTAGAATTTATAAAATTCCTAATTTTTTTTAAATATTAATATATTTTTGAGCAATTTTAAAAATTGCTTTTCATTAGTTTAGTTAGTTATTAGGGAAAAAAGAGCGTTACTAAAGCGCTCTTTTTTGTTTAGTAATTTCTTTTAAATTTTAAGTTGAAATTATCAATAAGCACGGTTGCTAACGTATTATTTTATGCGATAAAACCTACAATAATTTATTAATTAACATTATAGTAAATTACTGATTATCATATATTTGTATATAATTTTATTCAATTTACCGTTTTATGGGTATTACAAGAGTTTGTTAAAAACTTGTTGACAATGTTTATAACATTGTCTTTCTTTTTCCTCTACATTTTTGAATCTTTGTAAGTCCCAGACCATACCAAAATATATATGTGTAATTTTCAATAAAAGCCCAAAATAATGTCTCAAAAAGTAGAACCAATTTTAGCAGAAAACAAAGATAGATTTGTTATTTTTCCAATTCAGCATCACGATTTGTGGGAATGGTACAAAAAATCTGAAGCTAGTATGTGGACTGCAGAAGAAATTGATTTACACCAAGACATTACAGATTGGACGACTAAATTAAATGACGATGAGCGTTATTTTATAAAACACGTTTTGGCATTTTTTGCCGCTAGTGATGGTATTGTTAATGAAAATTTAGCAGAAAACTTTGTAAACGAAGTGCAGTACAGTGAAGCTAAGTTTTTCTATGGTTTTCAAATTATGATGGAGAATATTCATAGTGAAACATATTCATTATTAATTGACACTTATGTTAAAGACGAAAAAGAAAAGGCAGGCCTTTTTAATGCTATTGAAACATTTCCGGCAATTAAGAAAAAAGCAGATTGGGCATTAAAATGGATAGAATCTCCAAGTTTTGCAGAGCGTTTAATTGCTTTTGCAGCTGTAGAAGGGATTTTCTTTTCAGGATCGTTTTGCTCTATTTTTTGGTTAAAAAAACGTGGTTTAATGCCAGGATTAACCTTTTCTAATGAGTTGATTTCTAGAGATGAGGGTATGCACTGTGATTTTGCAGTTCACTTACACGAAAACCACTTAGTAAACAAAGTACCAAAAGAGCGTATTACAGCCATTATTGTAGATGCTTTAAATATAGAGAGAGAGTTTATTACCGAATCACTTCCTGCAAGTTTAATAGGAATGAATGCTAACCTAATGTCTCAGTATTTAGAGTTTGTAACGGATTGTCTATTGGACGATTTAGGTTGCCAAAAAGTATATAATACTGCTAATCCTTTCGATTTTATGGATATGATATCGCTTCAAGGTAAAACAAACTTCTTTGAGAAGAGAGTTGGCGATTACCAAAAAGCAGGTGTTTTAAACAAAGAGGTTGACGAGGATAAATACAATATGGATTTCGATTTTTAATCAAAATCAACCAAAAAACTTTTTATTGGAAAATCCCAGCCCTTAACTGAGTATGTTATTGCCCAATTTTAAAATTAACTAACAACTTATTGTAATTGTCTGCTTAAAACCAATCAATTACATAAATAGAATGACTAACTAACCCCTTTTCTGAAATGGCGATTTCAGAAAAACTAACTAAAAGTGTAAAATATGTTTGTACTAAAAAGAGACGGAAGAAGAGAACAAATTATGTTCGACAAAATTACGGCGAGAGTTCGTAAATTATGCTATGGCTTAAACGAGCTAGTAGATCCTTTAAAAGTAGCCATGCGTGTTATTGAAGGTTTGTACGATGGTGTAACTACGAGTGAGCTAGATAATCTGGCTGCTGAGATTGCTGCAACAATGACTACTGCACATCCAGATTATGCACGTTTAGCGGCACGTATTTCTGTTTCTAACTTACACAAAAACACTAAAAAGACCTTTAGCGAGGTTATGGAAGATTTATATACGTATGTAAACCCAAGAACAGGTAAAGATGCTCCTTTACTTTCGGATGAGGTATATAACGTCATCATAGAAAATAAGGACAGATTAGATTCTACAATAATCTATAACCGTGATTTTGGTTATGATTATTTTGGATTTAAAACCTTAGAACGTTCTTATCTTTTAAAATTAAACGGACAGATTGCAGAACGTCCACAGCACATGCTTATGCGAGTTTCTATTGGTATTCATCTAAATGATTTAGATGCAGCTATTGAAACTTATGAGTTAATGTCTAAAAAATATTTTACACACGCAACGCCAACATTATTCAATTCCGGAACTCCAAAACCACAAATGTCTTCATGTTTTTTATTAGCCATGAAAGATGATAGTATCGATGGTATATACGACACATTAAAGCAAACTGCTAAGATTTCGCAATCTGCAGGTGGAATTGGTTTATCTATCCATAACGTAAGAGCAACAGGGAGTTATATTGCAGGTACAAATGGTACAAGTAATGGCATTGTGCCAATGCTAAAAGTATTTAATGATACGGCTCGTTATGTAGATCAAGGTGGTGGAAAACGTAAAGGCAGTTTTGCGATGTATATTGAGCCTTGGCATGCAGATATTATGAGTTTCTTAGATCTTAAGAAAAACCATGGTGCTGAAGAATTACGTGCTAGAGATTTATTCTACGCCATGTGGATGCCAGATTTATTCATGAAACGTGTGCAGGAAAACGCAGAATGGACTCTAATGTGTCCTAACGAATGTCCTGGTTTATCAGATGTACACAGTGAAGAATTTGAAGCACTATACCTAAAGTATGAAAGTGCAGGAAAAGGTCGTAAAGCGATTAAAGCGCGAGAGCTTTGGGAGAAAATTTTAGAATCTCAGATTGAAACAGGCACACCTTACATGTTGTACAAAGATGCAGCTAACCGTAAGTCTAATCAGAAGAATTTAGGAACTATTAAGTCGTCTAACTTATGTACTGAAATTATGGAGTACACCTCTCCAGATGAGGTTGCTGTTTGTAATTTAGCGTCTATTGCCTTACCAATGTTCATTAAAAATGGAGAGTTTGATCACAAGGAATTATTCAGAATTACTAAGCGTGTAACTAAAAACTTAAACAGAGTCATAGATCGTAATTATTACCCTGTAATTGAAGCTGAATACTCTAACCTTAAGCACAGGCCAATTGGTTTAGGTGTACAAGGTTTAGCAGATACTTTTATTAAGTTACGTTTGCCTTTTACAAGTGATGAGGCTAAGACTCTAAACCAAGAGATTTTTGAAACTTTATATTTTGCAGCAGTTACTGCAAGTATGGAAGAAGCAAAAACAGACGGAGCTTACGAAACTTACGAAGGGTCGCCAATAAGCAAAGGTGAGTTTCAGCATAATTTATGGAATGTGCAAGAAGATACTTTAAGCGGTCGTTGGGATTGGGATAAATTACGCAAGCAAGTTAAGAAACATGGTGTGCGTAACTCATTGTTAGTAGCACCAATGCCAACAGCATCAACATCTCAAATCTTAGGGAATAACGAGTGTTTTGAGCCATATACATCTAATATATACACACGTCGTGTATTGTCAGGTGAATTCATTGTTGTGAACAAGCATTTGTTAGAAGATTTAGTAGATTTAGGACTTTGGAATGAAGGTCTTAAAAACGAAATCATGAGAGCTAACGGTTCTATACAAGGTGTAGATAATATTCCTGATGATATTAAAGAACTTTACAAGACGGTTTATGAAATGAGTATGAAAGACATTATCGATATGTCTCGTCAAAGAGGTTATTTTATTGACCAATCTCAGTCCTTAAACTTATTTTTAGAAGGAGCAACGATGGCAAAGTTAACGTCTATGCACTTCTATGCATGGAAGAGTGGTTTAAAAACTGGTATGTATTATTTACGTACAAAGTCTGCTGTAGATGCTAAGAAATTTACGGTTACTAAAGAAGTTAAAAAAGAGCCAGTAGCGGAAGTGGTTGAAGAACAAGAAGAAGTTGTTGTAACGCAACAAAAGCAAAAAGCAGCTAAAACTGCAGCGAAGTTTGTGCAAGAAACATCACCAGAGGCAGAACCAATGAGCGCAGAAGAAATGAAAGCATTAATCTCACAAGCTAAAGAAGCAGAAGGGGATGATTGTTTAATGTGTGGTTCTTAATCTGAATAATTGTAAATTTTGGTTGCCAAAAGTAACCGAAGCAAATTGTTATAAAAAGCATCTCTATTCAGAGATGTTTTTTTGCTTTCAGACACATTATTTGTATAGTAAAGCATATTCATTTAAATAATTTTAAAGCAATCATTTTGTGTTTACAATAAGTTTGCATTAATTTAACATAACATCAATTATGAATTGTACCATACATGTTTAAAAAGTCTGTTTTTATAGGCCTCCTAACTGTTCTAGCCGTTTTACTCTATTTATACTCTAATTTTAAAACGATAGTAGCAGGTGTTGCTATTTTATTATTTGGCATGGTTTTGCTGGAGGAAGGCTTTAAGGCATTCACTAAAGGACCACTTCAAAATGTTTTAAAAAAGGCAACAAATAAATTGTACAAAAGTATTTCTGCAGGTGCTTTTGTAACAGCGATTATTCAATCTAGCTCTTTGGTTTCTGTTATAGCTATTTCTTTTATAAGCGCTGGCCTTATTTCATTATCTGGTGGTATTGGGTTAATTTTTGGTGCAAACATAGGGACTACAGCAACAGCTTGGTTAGTTGCAGGCTTTGGTTTAAAAATAAAAATAGCAGCTTTAGCAATGCCTATGCTAATTTTTGGGATTATTTTTTCTTTTCAAAAAAAGTCGTCAATAAAAGGTATTGGAAATGTATTGGCTGGACTAGGCTTTTTCTTTCTTGGTATCCATTATATGAAAGAAGGCTTTGATGTTTTTAAGGATTATATAGATTTATCTCAATATGCAGTATCAGGATTTCTAGGAGTACTTATTTACACAGGTCTCGGTATAATTATCACAACTATATTACAATCTAGTAGTGCAACACTAGCATTAATTTTAACTGCTTTGGCGGCTGGTCAAATAGAATACGAAAATGCATTAGCTCTTGCTATTGGAGCAAATGTAGGTACTACTATTACTGCTATTTTAGGATCTTTGGGTTCTAATGTTGCTGGTAGGCGATTAGCAGGTGCGCATTTTATTTTCAATGTAGTAACCGGAGTTGTGGCTTTAGCTTTAATTTATCCATTGGCAAATTTAGTTAATAAAATATCTCAATTCATAAACATTGGAGCTGCAGATTACACCTTAAAATTAGCAATGTTTCATACCATATTTAATGTTATTGGTGTGATTATCATGATTCCGTTTATTAAAATAGTAGAACGTGTTTTATTAAAATTCTTCAAAGATCGAGAAGACAAGGATATTGATGAGCCAAAATATCTTAATAAACAGGTTTTAAAATTTCCAGATTCTATTATTTCTGCATTGATAAATGAGTCGAAATATTTATATAAAAATGCCGTTTTCGAAATTGTTGCCCATGCCTTAAATATTCATAGAGATGACATAAAATCTGACAAAAAAGTTAAAGATATAGTTAAGAAATCTCATAAAGACTTGAACATAAATATTGAAGATATTTATTACAAAAAAGTAAAAAATATTTACGGTGAGATTATAAAATATGCTACAACCGCCGAAAATGAATTAAATCTAAACGATAAGGAAATAAATACGATCTTAGATATTAAAATTGCTAATCGTAGAATGATCGAAATGATTAAACATGTAAGAGAGTTAAATAAGAATATTAACTTGTCTTTAGGTGTAGATAATAAATATATGTTGAAAGAATATGATGGATTTAGAAAAAAAATAACCAAAGTATTACGTATTATATATTTATTTAGAAAAGCGGAAGATTCTGAAGTGTATGCAAATAAGTTAGCTCAATTAAAAGAAGAAGCTAAAGAAAACATTAGACATAGCAATAAATCTATAGATAAGTTAATTAGAAAAGATTTAATTAATGCAGAAATGGCGTCGTCTTTATTTAACGATTTCTCTAATGTAAATGAAATAATTAAAAAATTAATTGAAGTTGCAGAGTTACTATATGGAGAAAAAGACACCTTACTTGATAATGCTAACTAGTGCTCTAAAGTATCTGTACCCAAATATTTATCACCTTTATTATAATACCAAGCTCTCACTTTTGGCATTTTAATACCATTTACAACAGCTTCTTTAGAAAGTAATATATATTCACCACTATCTGATTTTTCTTTACCCTTGTTATCCGTTTTAAAGAACTGATAAACTTCCATAGCATAGTTTTTTGGGTTAAAATAAAAATACCAAACATCGCTGCCTACTGTTTCATCGTATGTTATTTTTAATACTAAATAATCTTTGCCGTTAAATATTTTCTTTTCAACCTTGTCGGTAAGATTTGTGCCAGAATCTTTAAGCTTCATTGGTAACCCATATAAATAGGTGTAATAATTTTTATAAAGTGTAGCTCTATCGCAAGTCATGTTTTTTTCTTTCGCTTTTTGGTTATCTAAAATAGTTCTGTTATAGGCTATTTTACATTTTCCTTTATCTAAAGTATATGTTGTAGTAATTGTATCTTTTGTGGCTTTAACGCTAAAATATTGTTTGGGCAAATTAATAGAAATAACACTAGTGCGTTTTGAAGATTTTGGCGTTGTCATAACCACAGTAAATTCATCATTAAATTGTTCCCAGTTTCCATTTGGGTCGTGGTAATTTATAGATTTTTCTAATAGTTGGCTAGAGGTGAGGTCTTGGCCAAAGCAATATAGAGTGAAGCATAAAAAAATGATTGCTAAGACTGATTTCATTTTGTTTGAATTTTTCTACAAATTACGAAACAAAAAAAAGCACCCAATGCCGAATTTTACGGGAGGATGCTTTTTTTAACTTGCCGTTTTAAAGTACAATGAATTATTTAGCCTCCATTAAAGCAAAAAACTTATCAATATTTGGCATTAAAATAATACGAGTTCTACGATTTTTAGAACGGTTCTCACGAGAATCGTTTTCAACTAAAGGCTGGTGACTACTACGTCCAGACGCAATTAATTGTGCAGGATTTACCCTGTATTTGTTTTGAAGCTTTCTAACAACAGAAGTAGCACGTAAGACACTTAAATCCCAGTTATCTGAAACCTTTTCAGTGTTTATAGTTCTAGAGTCTGTATGACCTTCTACCATAACATCTATACTTTCTTCAGAATTAATTACATCTGCTAACTTCTGTAATATCTTATTGGCTTTGTTACTAATTCTATAACTACCTGAGTTGAATAACATCTTATCAGAAATAGAAATCATTACTACAGTTTCATTTATGTTTACTGAGATATCTTCATCTTCGTTAAGATCACTTGTATTTATGGTTTTTTCAAGATTGTACTGAACAGCTAAGTTCATAGAATCTTTTAATGTTTTTGCTTCTGCTAATTTCGTAGAATCTACATTTTCTAATGTCGCAAGCATTCTGCGTTTGCTTTCGTTAGAAATTACTGTTCCGTCTGCATTAACGTTTAACTTAATGTCATTTTCTATTTTTAAGCCTTCTACATCTTCGTTTAAAGAGCTGATTTTAGAATTATAAACAGTTACTCTCTCTTGGATTTTAGCAAATTTAGATTCTAATTCTTCTTTGGCTACAGTAGTTTTAGTTAGTTGACTTTTAATTTCACCATTTTCTTGTTCTAAGGCTAAGTATTTCTTTTTTGAAACACAAGAACTTAATACAATTGCAGCTATTAAAAGAATTGAAATTTTTTTCATTTTTTTTAATTTGAATAAATTAGTTTTATAGTTCTATATACGATTAAATGTATTTTTTAGACGTTGAGCGTTTAAATTTTTAAAAATAGATGCTCTATTTAATGCTCTAACGCAACAAACCTAAATTAAAATAAGTTACTCTGGTATTTTTTAATTTAGGTTGATTTACCTTTATTGTCCTAAGACAATAATTACAGTAGTATTAGCTATTAAAGCCTCTGCAATATTAAAACTTAGAAAGAGGCTTTAAAGAGTTTGGCGTTTATTGTTAGATAAGTATTTGTTGTAAGCCTTTTGGGTGTAAGCAAGGTTATAGCAACATTTATAGCCTTTATTATAAAGGTTAGTACCATCTAGACGATTATAATCGGAGCTATTTTTGGATTTGATTTTTTGACTTTTTTTTTAAAATGTTCAATAAAAAAAGCCCTAATTTTAATTAAGGCTTTAGAGCTTAAGAAGCTTTATTTATAATTCTTCTTCTTTATCATTAGATCCAACAATAGTTTCATCTGTAACTGTTATAGTAGCAGGTTCAACAGAGCTATCAAAAGAGTTATGATACTCTTCTAACAAATTCATTGTAGCATTAAGTAAATCTTTTGTTTCAAGTAGTAAGCTAAAATAAAGTGTTGTGTTTTTAGGACTCGACTCTTCTGTTCTTGTTCGCTCTACTTGCTTATGAATTTTTTCCTTAACCAAATCGTAAACTTCTTTCTTTTCGTTTAGAATATTTTCGATGAGTTCAAAAGATTCAGACTTAAACGCTTTTTCAGTATCGCTAAATAAAACTTCAAGTTTATCATCAATTTCTTTTAGCTCTTTAATTTGACTGAACTTTAGTTTCTTGTGGTTATTGTTAATGTGCTTATGGCTTGTTTTAGAAATGTATTCTAAAGACTGCGTCATATCCTGCAAATAACCTAAGATATTAATATAAAAACTACTCGCTCTTAAGCTCGTTTCGTCTAAGTTTTTAATAAAGTAGAAAATATTATCACGTAAATCATCTACTTCTTCAGACAGCTTATCTATTTGCTTTTTATTCTTTTTTAATAAAACTAAATCTTGTTTTGCTAAACCTTTTACAGCATTTGTATAGATTCTATTTCCACGTTTTACAACATTTGCAATATTACTAGCGCTTTCAATAATTACACCTTGTACAGAACTACTGCCAGTTTCTTTAAGACTATCCTCATCGATAGTTTTGTTAGACTCATCTTTATGAGTTTTGTAGTTTCTATATAACAGAATTCCTGTTAATAGTAATAAAATTGGTGTCATTACTGAAGGGTTCCATTGTATTAGGAATACTACGAATCCAGCTGCTATAAAAGCTCCAATTGCAGTACCAAACCAGCCTCCAATTACATTTAATACACCAGCAACTCTATATACTGCGCTTTCTCTTCCCCAAGCTCTATCTGCAAAGGAGGTTCCCATAGCAACCATAAAAGTCACATAAGTAGTAGAAAGCGGCAATTTCATTGATGTTGCAATGGCAATTAAAACACCAGCAACCATTAAGTTCACTGCAGCTCTAATCATATCAAAAGCTGGTGCATCAATACTTTGATCTTTAGTAAATGCAACTTCATTTGGCTTTTCAAAGCTTCTACCTATTTTTTCTTGAATTGATTTTGGTACAATAACACTAAAATAAGATGATAATGCAGAAGATCCTTTAACAACACTTCTAGATAAAGCGTTTGGCTCAAACTTTTCGTGAGTATCTCCCTGACGAGATAAACTTAATTCCGTTTCAGCAACAGTTTTTGCTTTCTTAGAAAACCATAATGTCAATACCATAATTCCACCAGCTATAAATAATAATAGTGGTTCTGCAGGTACCTTTTTATCTAAAACTTCCATTGAGAACATTGAAGGATCTACACCCGAAACTACCCATGCTTCGTAAGAATGGTAAGCAGCCATTGGTACTCCAATAAAGTTTACTAAATCGTTACCAGAAAATGCTAATGCTAAACCAAATGTTCCAACAGCGATAACTACAAGTAATATTGTCTTTTTTGTTATGGCCTGAAAAGCAAATGAAACGCCTAACCACAGCACAAAACTACCAAGGATAATATATAATTCATTTCCTTCTACAATACTTTTAAGATCTTTGTAATAAGGAGTTCCTTTTAGTCCTTTTAAGAAGATGAAATAAGTAATAGCTGTTAAACAAACTGCACCAAATATAGCGCCGAAATTCTTGATTTTATTTTCATATTGAAAGGTGAAGATTAATCGCGAAACCCACTGTACCAATGCACCTACTGAGAATGCTATAAATACAGACATTAAGATTCCCTGAATAATTTCAATAGCTTTTTCAGTATTAATATAACTACCTAAATCACTAAGAGTTTGAGAGTCAGAAGCCGTTATTTTAATTACCGACATTACGACTGCTGCGCCTAATAAGTTAAAAACAATAGATACAGTTGTAGAAGTTGGTAAACCAAGCGTGTTAAAGAAGTCTAATAGTAATATATCAGTAATCATTACGGCCATAAAAATGTACATAATGTCCTCAAAATTAAACATGGCTGGTACAAAGATGCCTTTACGTGCAACCTCCATCATACCACTAGAAAATACGGCTCCAATAAAAATACCTAAACTAGCTACTATCATTATAGTTCGCATAGAAATAGCCTTAGAACCAATAGCAGAATTTAAGAAATTAATAGCATCATTACTAACACCAACTACAAGATCAGCAACAGCTAAAACTGTAATGGCAATCAACATATATAAGTAAATATTATCCATAATTTTTATTTAAAATAAGTTTGCAAATATCATTAGAAATTTCAATTAGAATGTTACCTAATTGTTATTTGTTAAATTTAAAAATGAATATCAAATCCAAGTCTAAACGTTATGTTGCTGTCATTTCCATCTAAGCTTGTATAGCTAATATCGGACTGCACTTTTAATTTGTGACCAACTACATATCTTGAACCTCCTAAAGTATATTGAGCTGTTGGTAATGCTCCAGTTTCAGATTCGTAATCTACTGTAGTAAAACGAGCCGCTATTTCGTAATTGCTTTTAAATAAATAACCAGCTTGTAAATTTAATGCGTTACCTGTTAAAACGATATCTCCTGTTGGTGTTGTGCCATCTGTTTCAGTGGCAATAGCTTCATCTGCTGTTCGTTTAGCATATTCTCCCATAAAAGAAAAGCCCTTATACTTAAACATAGCATCAGCGAAAATAGTAATTTGGTCTGTTTCGTAGATAGAGCCATCTGTTCTAATCATATA
>TARA_R110002124_G_scaffold63350_48_pt1 | contig 77592 bp, 90 predicted proteins | sample TARA_R110002124 | Tara Oceans TARA_R110002124 (sample SAMEA4397445) | marine metagenome | biome: Polar Biome; feature: [SRF] surface water layer (ENVO:00010504); material: water (ENVO:00002006), including particulate matter (ENVO:01000060) such as... | depth 5 m | reverse complement strand
TCGGCCGATGCCCGTGGTCGCATCCAGTACCTGAACTCGACGCTGACCGACTGGCTCGGCTACGATCTGGCCGAATTCAATTCGGGGCAGCTCGGCCTTTCCGATATCGTGCGCGGGGACGGTGCGACCTTGCTGATGCGCGGGCGCGGCGATGGCGAAATCCGCACCGAGATCATCGATATCGATCTGGTGCGGCGCAATGGTACCAGCCTGCCGGTGCGCCTGCTGCATCGGGCGGCGCGGCTGGCCGACGGCGAACTGGGCGAGACGCGGACACTGGTGCTCGACAAGTCCAATGCGCCCGACAATGAAGAGGAATTGCGGGCGGCAGAAGTGCGGTTCTCGCGCTTTTTCAACGATACGCCGTTTGCCATCGCCACGCTGGATGCGGATGGGCGGATCATTCGAACCAATGCGCCATTCGGGCGGATCTTCCACTGGTCGGGTGAAGAAAAGAGCATTGAGATGGAGCCGCTGAGCGGCCTGATCGGCGAAGCCAGCCGTGACCGCTTTGGCAAGGCGTTCGGCGAGGCGCTGGCCCACCGCAGCGAAATCGAGCCGGTCGACGCGCTGCTCAGCATCGAGGGCGATCACGCGGTTCGGCTCTATCTGTCGGCATCGGAAATGAGCGCGGGTTCGCCTGAACAGATCAACGTCTATGCGCTCGACATGACCGACCAGCGCAAGCTGGAGGCACAGTTCGCCCAGAGCCAGAAGATGCAGGCTGTTGGCCAGCTGGCCGGCGGCGTGGCGCACGATTTCAACAATCTTCTCACGGCCATCATCGGCTTTTCCGACCTGTTGCTGCTCAAGCACAAGCCGGGAGATCCTTCATTCAGCGAACTGATGCAGATCAAGCAGAATGCCAACCGCGCCGCCGGGCTGACACGGCAGTTGCTGGCGTTCTCGCGGCGGCAGACATTGCGGCCGCAGGTGCTCGAACTGCCCCTGATCGTGGATGACCTGACGGTCCTGCTCAAACGCATGATCGGCGAGAAAAACACGCTCACCGTCGAGCACGGCCGCAATATCTGGCCAGTACGCGCCGATGTGGTGCAGCTCGAACAGGTGATCATCAACCTGGTGGTCAATGCACGTGATGCCATGGTGCGAGGCGGCGCGATTACGCTGCGAACCTCCAATGTGGAACAGGCCGAGGCCGAGACTCTAAATTTCGAAGGCATGGTGCCGGCCGATTATGTACTGATCGAGGTGCAGGACACCGGCACCGGGATGAGCCCGGAGATCATCGCAAAGATCTTCGAACCCTTCTTCACCACCAAGGAACTGGGCAAGGGTACCGGGCTGGGGCTGTCGACGGTCTACGGCATCGTCAAACAGACAGAAGGCTACATTTATCCGGTGTCGGTGATGGGCGTCGGCACCACGTTCAAGATCTTCCTGCCCCGCTATGTCGCGAGCGCCAATGAAGTGGCGGCCAAGGTCGCTGCCGCAGCGGCGCCGGTACGCGACCTGACCGGGCATGAGCGCATCCTGCTGGTGGAAGACGAGGAAAGCGTTCGGGCCTTCTCGGCCCAGGCGCTGCGGGCCACCGGCTACGAAGTATTCGAGGCTGATGGCGGCGAAGAAGCCATGGAAGTGCTCGCAGACATCGATTTCAAGGTCGATCTGATGATCTCGGATGTCGTGATGCCGGAAATGGATGGCCCGAGCCTGCTCAAGGAAGTTCGCAAGAGCATGCCGAACCTCAAGGTGATCTTTGTATCCGGCTATGCCGAGGAAAGCGTGCGCCGGGACATCGAAGATGATCAGAGCGTGGAGTTTCTGCCCAAGCCATACTCGCTCGACCAGATCAACTCCAAGGTCAAGGAAGTGCTGCAGAAGCTGGGCAAGGACGAGGTGCATTGAGCCAGCAGCGGCAGTTTCCCGGTCCGGGAGAAACCAATGTGCTGGGCGAAGCGCTGCAGCCCTGCTCGGACAACCCGCTGACCGGCTTCTATCGCACCGGATATTGTGCTGCGGGCCCGGACAATGCCGCGGTGCATCTTGTGTGTATCGAGGCCAGCGATGCTTTTCTGACTTACTCTAAATCGGTGGGCAATGACCTGACGTCCCCCATGCCGGCTTTTGCATTTCCCGGACTGGTGGCAGGAGATCGCTGGTGTCTGGTGGCCGGTCGCTGGATGCAGGCCCATGTTGCCGGTGCGGCGCCGCGGGTTTATCTGCGAGCCACCAATGCGGCGGTGCTGGGGCTGGTGCCGCTGGCGATACTCAAGAGCTATGCGCTTGATCTGAACTGAGGGCATTCGCCTTGCCGGCCAGGTCATTTGCCTGAGCTGACAGGCCGGCCTCGCCCCCGAATCCAGGGGAAGGGGCGGAAGAGCCGTTCCAGCTTCTGTCTGACGATCTAGACGGTGCCGCCCGGAACGGGCGTGCCGGCAGCGAGCAGACCCTTGTCGGCCAATGCAGTCCAGAGTTCGGCCGGGATCTTGATGTCCCACCAATCGAGGATCCCATCCAGTTCAGCAGGCGAGCGCGGCCCGGGCAGAACATTGCACACGGCAGGATGGGTCAGCGGAAACTGCAGGGCGGCGGCTGGCAATGGCACGTTGAACTGCTGGCACACAGCCTCGATCGCCCTCACGCGGGCAATAATGGGCTCGGGCGCCTTGGCATAGTTGAAGGTGGCGCCGCCCACCAGAATGCCCGAATTGAAGGGGCCGCCGACAACCACTGAAGCACCGCGTTCGACGCAGGTGGTCATGAAAGGCACCAGAGCTGTCTGCTCGAGCAGGGTATAGCGGCCGGCGAGCAGAAAGACATCCCAGTCGCCCAGTGCCATGGCGTCCATCAGCACTTCCCATTCATTGACCCCCAGGCCAATGGCGCTGATGACGCCGCTGTCGCGCAGTTCGCGCAGCGCGCGATAGCCGCCGCTGGCCAGCTGAGACCACAAGGGCTTGTTGGCGTCCACGCCATGTGTGGCGACGCCGATGTCATGGACGTAGACGATGTCGACATTGTTCACACCCAGGCGCTGCAGACTGTCCTCGAATGAGCGCATGATGCCATCATAGGAATAGTCGTAGACCTGGTTGAAGGGGAGGGGATCAACCCAGGCACCCTTGTCCTGCTGGTCCGGGCTGACCGGCTTGAGCAGGCGGCCGACCTTGGTAGAGAGAACCGTATCGGCGCGCCTTGTGCGCACGACATCGCCCACCAAATGCTCCGAGCGCCCCAGCCCATATTGCGGTGCGGTGTCCACGTAGGTCAGCCCGACATCGAGTCCATGACTGACCGTGGCACGGGCCTGATCAGCGGGCACCGCCGAGAAGATGCCAGCCAGGCTGGCGCAGCCCAAACCAAGAGTGGTGACCTCAAGGCTCGTCTGGCCAATCCGCCGTTTTTCGAATGTGCGCGTCATGCAGTTTCCCCGCGGTGTTCAAGCGAGGGGAAACTGACATGTTAGTTGTCGGACAGCAAGTTAATAGACGTTTCCAACAATCAGCGGGTGCTCGGTCTGCATGCGCACGGGGTTGCGCAGGGCGGCGCCGAACTGGCTGGCCTCGAGCTCGAACACGTCATCGGGCTGGGTCGAGATGCCATCGGCAAAACTGAGCGTTGCCGTGCCGAAGCAATGTACATGCACGTCGCCGGGGTTGCGGAACAGGTCGTATTTGAAGTGATGATATTCCAGGTTGGCGATGGTGTGGCTCATATTGTCCTCGCCTGAGAGGAAGGGCTTTTCCCACAGCACCTTGCCGTCGCGATAGATGCGCGACATGCCTTCGACATTGTGCGGCAGGTCGCCCAGGCGCAGCTCCGGGCCAAAGGCGCATGCGCGCAGCTTGGAGTGGGCAAGATAGAGGTAGTTCACCCGCTCGGTGACATGATCGGAAAACTCATTGGCCAGCGCAAAACCCAGCCGGCGCGGCTGGCCATTCTGGTCGATGACATAGATGCCTGCGATTTCCGGTTCTTCACCGGCGTCGAGTGCGAAGCCCGGTGAGGGAATGGGATGGCCCGGGGGAACCACCGAATAGCCATTGCCCTTGTAGAACCATTCTGGCTGGACGCCCTTTTCGCCATTGGCGGGTTTGCCGCCCTCCAGACCCATCTGGAACATCTTCATGGAATCGGTGAGGTTGCCCTCGGTCTTGGTGCCATTGGACTTGTGCATGGCATCGCGCGTGGCTGCCGAGCCAAGATGGGTCAGACCGGTGCCGGTGACGTAAAGGTGAGCCGGATCCGGATGGTCGATAGGCGACAGCATGCGACCTTCGGCCAGAAGAGCGTCGCGATCAACGGTTTCGCCCAGACCCTTGGCTGCTACCAGTGCGGCCAGGCCGCCATGACCGGACAGGGCAGCTATGGTCAGTTCGTAGACGCTGGCCGCGTCATTGACCGTGCGTGCGACGCCGTCCTGGACGGCAGCCACGGCACGGTTGCCATCGAGATCGAAAAACTGAATGAGATTCACGGCGCGGCTCCTGCGCTGAAGGCCTGGATGAGCAGATTCGCTGGCATAAAACGCAACATGGCACCGCGACGCAAGCCCAAAAATCATACTTATCGCCGCGCGGGATGGCGTGGCGTCGATTCTGCAGCTCGCATAGCCGCCGATATTGCAATGTTCTCATTTTGTCCCTTGACGAATACGGAACATTATGAGAACGAATAAAGCACATTGTATGCACCACCAACTCAGGCGTCAGCGCGTTGCGCAGCCTCCCAGAGCATGGAATAAGGAGAGAATTGATGGCTAACGCGTCGCTTCGTGTTGTTGAAGGTGGATCGATGGATAAGGACAAGGCACTTGCTGCGGCGCTCAGCCAGATTGAGCGCAATTTCGGCAAGGGCTCGATCATGCGTCTGGGCGAGGCCTCGGCGATTGAAGTCGAGTCGATCTCGACAGGCTCGCTGGGCCTGGATATCGCGCTGGGTATCGGCGGCCTGCCAAAGGGTCGTATCGTCGAGATTTTCGGACCTGAAAGCTCGGGCAAGACCACGCTGGCGCTGCATGTGATCGCCGAGGCCCAGAAGGCCGGCGGCATTTGCGCCTTTGTGGACGCCGAGCACGCGCTGGATCCGATCTATGCCCGCAAGCTGGGCGTCAATGTCGACGACCTGCTGATTTCGCAGCCGGACGCCGGTGAGCAGGCGCTGGAGATCACCGATACGCTGGTGCGGTCGGGCGCCATCGATGTGCTGGTAGTCGATTCGGTTGCGGCACTGACACCGCGGGCCGAGCTGGAAGGCGAGATGGGCGATTCGCTGCCAGGCCTGCAGGCTCGGTTGATGAGCCAGGCCATGCGCAAGCTGACCTCGTCGATCTCCAAATCCAAGTGCCTGGTGATCTTCATCAACCAGATTCGCATGAAGATCGGCGTGATGTATGGATCGCCCGAGACGACCACCGGCGGCAATGCGCTCAAGTTCTATGCCTCGGTTCGTCTGGATATTCGTCGTATCGGCGCGCTCAAGGATCGTGAAGAGATCGTTGGCAACCAGACGCGCGTGAAGGTGGTCAAGAACAAGCTGGCCCCGCCATTCCGTCAGGTTGAGTTCGACATCATGTATGGCGAAGGCATTTCCAAGACAGGCGAACTGCTTGATCTGGGCGTCAAGGCGGGGATCGTCGAGAAGGCCGGCGCCTGGTTCTCCTGGGACAGTCAGCGTCTGGGGCAGGGGCGTGAGAATGCCCGTCAGTTCCTCAAGGATAATCCGGCTGCGGCCAATGCCATTGAGCAGAGCGTGCGCGAGAGCTCGGGCCTGCTGGGCGAGGTCTTGCTGGTCGCCGGTGCGGGGGACGAGACGGCGGGCGACGATTAGGCCGTTCGCCAAGGTCATTTTTCCCATGCAGGGTATCGGGGTAGCGCGTTAACGCTGCCCCTTTTTGCATTTCAGACCGGTGGATCAGGGGGCGACCTGATTGGCGGTCGGGCAGATGGAGGGGCACGCCATTCCCCGTCTGGCCGCGCCTGGCAGCTGTGGATACCGCAGCCTGGCCCGGCAGTGACCGTCGGGGCGTCGTATTGCCGCCGCAATGCTGGACATTCCGGCTGGCCCCGCGATAGAAAGCCAGCCGACATCTGCGGTGCGTGCGCACCATTCTCGGAATGAAAGTCCTTCCATGACCAGCGTTAACGACCTGCGTTCGAGTTTTTCCCAGTACTTTGTGCGCAATGGCCATGAGGCCGTGGCATCAGGACCGCTGGTGCCGCGCAATGATCCGACGTTGATGTTCACCAATGCCGGCATGGTGCAGTTCAAGAACACTTTCACCGGTGTGGAAAAGCGTCCCTATGTGCGGGCCACCACGGCGCAGAAATGCGTGCGCGCCGGCGGCAAGCACAATGACCTGGATAATGTTGGCTTCACCGCCCGCCATCACACCTTTTTCGAGATGCTGGGCAATTTCTCGTTCGGCGACTACTTCAAGGAAGAGGCGATCGAACTGGCCTGGAACCTGCTCACCAAGGAGTGGGATCTGCCTAAAGAAAAGCTGATGGTCACCATCTATCAGGATGATGATGAGGCCATGGCACTATGGAAGAAGGTGGCCGGCCTGTCGGAGGACCGCATCGTGCGGCTCGGCGCCAAATCCAACTTCTGGCAGATGGGCGATACGGGCCCCTGTGGGCCGTGCTCGGAAATCTTCTACGACCATGGCGACAAGGTGTGGGGTGGCCCTCCGGGTTCGCCAGAGGAAGACGGGGATCGCTGGATCGAGATCTGGAACCTGGTGTTCATGCAGTATGAACAGCAGGCCGACGGCGCCCGCGAAAACCTGCCGCGGCCCTCGATTGATACCGGCATGGGTATCGAGCGTATCGCCGCGGTGATGCAGGGCGTGCACGACAATTACGATATCGACCTGTTCAAGTCGCTGATCGGCGCCGCCGCATCGGCCACCGGGGTCGACGTCAAGGGCGAGGGCAATCGCAGCCTCCGCGTTATCGCCGATCATCTGCGGTCGATGAGCTTCCTGATTGCCGAGGGCGTGCTGCCCTCCAATGAAGGCCGAGGCTATGTGCTGCGCCGCATCATGCGCCGCGCCATGCGCCATGCCACGCTGCTCGGTTCAGAGGAGCCGGTGATCTACAAGCTGGTGCCGACCCTGGTGCGCGAGATGGGCCAGGCCTATCCGGAATTGCGCAGCGGCGAAGCCATGATCGCCGAGACGGTCAAGCTCGAGGAAGGTCGCTTCCTCAAGACGCTTGGTCGTGGTCTGCAGATCCTGGCCGACGAGACCAAGGATATGAGTGACGGCGCGGTGCTCGATGGCACTGCCGCCTTCAAGCTCTACGACACCTATGGCTTTCCGCTCGATCTGACCGAGGATGCCTTGCGACTGCGCGGCATTACGGTTGACCAGTCCGGCTTTGACGCCGCCATGGCCGCGCAGAAGGCAGAGGCGCGCAAGAGCTGGTCAGGCGCTGGTGGCGCAGCCACCGACACCGTCTGGTTCGGACTGGCCGACCGACTGGGTCCCACTGAATTCCTGGGCTACGAAACCGAAACGGCCGAGGGCGAGATCAAGGCACTGATCAAGGACGGCGTTGAAGTGTCGTCGCTGGGGCTGGGCGAAGAAGGCTTCGTGGTGGTCAATCAGACGCCGTTCTATGGCGAAAGTGGCGGCCAGGTCGGCGATAGCGGCGCGCTGCATGGCGAGGGCCTGGCTGCCAGCGTCGAGGATACACAGAAATTCCACGGTGTCTTTGCGCACAAGGTCAAGGTCACCCAAGGCACGCTGAAACTGGGGCAGCCCATCGTCCTGGTAGTCGATCACACGCGCCGCTCGGCGATCCGGTCCAATCACTCGGCTACCCATCTGCTGCACGAAGCCCTGCGCATCGTGCTGGGCGATCACGTCGCCCAGAAGGGTTCGATGGTTTCTCCTGATCGACTGCGCTTTGACTTTGTGCATACCAAGCCGGTCACCGAGCAGGAAATGGCCCAGGTGGAAGACATCGCCAATGCCATCGTGTTGCAGAATACCCCGGTTGAGACCCGCCTGATGGGCGTGGAGGAGGCCAAGGAATCGGGTGCACGGGCGCTGTTTGGCGAGAAATACGGCGACGAAGTGCGGGTTGTCGCCATGGGCGAGCCCGAAGGCAACGGCCTTGGCTGGTCGGTGGAGCTGTGCGGCGGTACCCATGTTCGGCGCACTGGCGATATCGGCCTGGTCTCCATCGTGGCCGAGAGCGCCGTGGGGGCGGGGGTCCGTCGCATCGAAGCCTTGACGGGCCATGCGGCGCGGCATCGCGGCAATACCAATGTCGCTATCGTCAACGCGGCGGCCGGTATGCTGCGAGCGGGCAACCATGAGGTGCTTGATCGCATCGCGGCACTGCAGGAGCAGCTCAAGCGCAATGAGAAAGCGTTGAGCGATGCCAAGCAGAAGCTGGCCATGGGTGGTGGCGGCGAAGGCGGCAGCGCCAACGAAACCGTGAATGGCGTGACATTTGTTGCTCGTGTGATCGAGGATGTCGCGGCCAAGGATATGAAAGCCGTTGTCGATGCGGAAAAAAAGCGCATTGGCTCAGGTGTGGTCGCGATGGTGCTTAAGGGCGAAGACGGCAAGGGCACCGTGGTTATCGGCGTCACCGATGATCTGACCGGGCGCTATGCAGCGGGCACGCTGATCAAGTCCGCAACGGCCGCGCTGGGCGGGCAGGGTGGTGGTGGCCGTCCGGACATGGCGCAGGGCGGTGGGCCCGATGGCAGCAAGGCCGAAGACGCCTTGGCGGCGATCCGCGCCCTGCTATAGGCAGTTACAGGCATTGATACTCAAGGCCCCCGCCATGGCGGGGGCCTTTTTATGGGTTCTGTCCTGCCTGTGGTCGCCGGCGCCGCAGCGAGTGGGCGTGCTTTGGTAATGCCGCAGCCGGGTGGGGGCGGTGCAGGGGGCCTGGCGCTGATTGACGGGGCTTGATCACGGCAACGCGAATGCGTAAAGCTATTCAAAATGATGTACGTACCTCAAAATTCTGTATCGGCGTTTCGTGGCGGATCGGAGCAAAAGAAAGATCGAGGAGGAGGGTGGAATGCGTGGATTTACGGTCGGGCCAGAATTTGTGATCACCGAGGAGTCTGTGTTGCGCAGCCTGTTCAAGCCGACACACACCCTTGCCGCGCTTAAAAGCCGGGATTTTCTGGATGAGCATGCACGGGGCTTCATCCAGCGCTCGCCCTTCCTTTGCCTCGGGACACAGGATCTGGCTGGCAAAGCCGATGTCAGTCCGCGCGGGGATCCGAGCGGCTTCGTGAAAATCTTGGACCAGCACACGCTGGCCATACCGGATCGTCCCGGCAATAACCGCCTCGACAGCCTGTCCAACATTATCGTCAACCCCAGTGTCGGGCTGCTGTTCATCATTCCGGGGTTTGATGACACGTTGCGGGTGAATGGGCGGGCGAGCCTGGTGACTGATCCCGACCTGCTGGCGAGCATGCAGGTCAATGACCGCGATCCCAGGATCGCCATTGTCGTCAAGGTGAGCGAGGTGTTTCTGCACTGCGCCAAGGCGTTCAGGCGGTCACGCCTGTGGGATCCGGACTACTTTCAGGATCGTGCCGCCATGCCTTCGCTGATGAACATTCTGCTCGATCAGACGACTGGCGCGCCGCGCGATGTCGAAGAGATGCGCAAACTCGATGACGACCTCGAGCAGGACTACAAGACATCCATGTACTAGCCGGGCGCTGTAAACTAGCGCGCTGGCTACATGCCGGTGCGGAAGAAGAACAGGCGCGGCTTCCAGCGGATGGGGCGGCGGTCGCTGAGGACGTTGAGCAGGCCGCTGGTGACGACGATCAGCATGCCAAGCACCGCGATCCAGTCCGGATACTCTCCAAATATCGCGGCCCCGAGCAAGATGGCCCAGATCAACTGGCTGTATTGCACCGGCGCCACCAAATTGGCTGGCGTTGTCCTGGTCGCAGCAATGAGCAACAGGCCGCCTAGCCCACCCAGCAGCCCGATGGCCAGAAACAGTGCCAGTTGTGTCAGCGTGGGCATGACGAAGTAGGGCACCATCAGCAGACCATTGATCAGAGCTGAATAGAGAACCTGTACGCCTACCAGGCTGACGCGGCGTTCGTGAGGGGCGATGTGGCGCAGGATGGTGGTGGTGACGGCCCCAAGGCAGGCGCCGAACATGATGACGAAATGCCCCGGTTCAAGCGCGCGCAGACCGGGGCGGATGACAACCAGAACTCCCAGAAAGCACACCACCAGCAGCACCCACCGTTGTGGTGTCACCGATTCCTTGAGCAGAAAGACGGACAGCAGCGTCACAAAAACGGGTGTGGTGAAGCCGATGGCGTAGACGTCGGCGAAGGGGATGTGGGTAAAGGCGTACATGACACAGGCCGTGCCGGTAATCGCGGTCGCACAGCGCAGGTGCACCAGCCAGGGGTGGCGCAGTCGATACAGGTCGCGCCAGCGCTCGGTCCGATTGGTCACCAGGAGCGGCAGCAGCGAGAAGCTGGTCGTGAAAAAAGCGATCTCGAACACCGACATGCCTGGCCCGATGCCCTTGATCAGCGCATCGCCCATTGAAAAGCTGGCATAGGCGATGAACGCCAACAGGACGCCGATCGGCATCGAAAAACCCGGGTATCGAGGACAGTCAGGCAGGAACTCTACCATACAAGCGCGGGGCCGCTGCGTCGAGTAGCAAGGCTAGATTTCGGGGCCCTGCACTTCGGTTATATTGGTCACGGGACCGGCGCGCAGAGCGCGATATTCGGCAAAGCGGCCGGCGATGCGGGTACGGGAGCCATCGACGAACACGTTGACCAGACCGGAGGCAATCACAACGCCCAGACCGATATAGGCCAGCATATCCGGATGCTCGGCATAGAAGAACGCACCCAGGCCGATGGCCCAGACGATCTGCACGTATTGTATGGGCGCGACCTGGCTGGCTGGCGCGTTGCGGGTAGCGGCGATCAGGAGGAGATGCCCCATGCCAATGAGGCTGCCGCTGACGGCCAGAAGTGCAAACTGGGTCAGGTTGGGCCAGACGAAGCTGGGCGACATCAGCAGGGCGTTGATCACGATGAGGTAGAGCGCGGGCAGGGTGATCAGGCTGACGCGCTTCTCGACGCCGGCGATGATGCGCAGAACTGTCGTGGTGGAGGCGCCGAAAAAGGCGCAGCCGAGTGCTGCCAGATGGCCGAGTTCGAGGGCGCGGAACCCCGGCCGCACGACCAGCATGACACCGACGAAACCGAGTGCCAGCATGGCCCAGCGCAGCAGGTCGACCCGCTCCTTGAGCAGTATTACCGACATGACGGTGATGAACAGCGGCATCATGAAGACCAGCGAATAGGTCTCGGCAAAGGGGATGTTGACGAAGGCGTAGGTGACCAGCACCGAGGAAGCGAGGCCGGTGAAGGCCCGCAAATGCACCAATCGCGGGTGGACCAACCGGAAACTGTCACGCCAGCGTTCGCTTTTGGGTTTGACGAACAGTGCGGGGACGAGGGAAAAGGCGGCGATGAAGAAGCCTATTTCAAAAACGGACAGGTTCTGTCCGAAGCCTTTGATGATCGCGTCGCCACAGGAATAGACCGAGTAGGCGACGACCGCATAAAACACGCCGACCGGCATGGCACATCCATAAATTCGACAATTCAAGGAACAGCCCGCAGACTAGAGCGGCCTGACTGGTCCGTCGACGGGGATTGTGCCTGCTGCGGCGTTATTGCCCGCAGCGAGCCCGGCTCGTGGTCCGGCAGATAGGGCCAGACCCGATGCCTGTGCTTCCGGGATAGTCGGGCGGCAGGGCGCTGACGGCGTCGTGCTTTGCCTGCGAACGGGTATTGATGGCGTCGCCGCAGGCAAGCCAGGCTAGAACGACGCCTTCAGACCGCCGCTCACAGCAAGCACGTAGCCGGTGTCCCAGTGTTCGCCGCGGGCATTTGAGCCGGCGGCCAGTGCACTGGCTGACACGCCGCCCGTCAGCTGCACGCTGGGCGAGATATCGTAGATCGCACCCAGGGAGAGGCCATAGCGGTCTGTCTGGGTGCCTGAGATCAGCACACCACCGGCGCCAGGCGTCGACGTGCCGCGATCCCAGCTGGCAATGGCCACAAGGCTCAACTCCTGGTTGACGGCGTGGCCGACGCCCGCGGTGACAGTCCAGCCGTCGCGGTAGTCGAATGACGACACCAGCGGAGTGCTGATCGTGGTCACGGTGAGCCTTTGCAACTCGGACCAGTCCATCCACTTGACCGAGCCCAGGGCCAGCCATCCGGGCGCAATGCCGGTTTGTGCGCGGACCTCGAAGGACTGTGGCGTGGAGGCTTCTGCCGATGCCGGCCCGCCGTAAGCCGTGCCGGTGAGGGTGTATTTCACCGGAGCGTTGTAAATGGCGCTCACCCGCATGGCATATTCGGGAATCTCATAGGCCATGCCGAGACGCCAGCCGGTGGACCAGCCATTTATCGATACGGGTGTGCTCGTCGTGGTCGTGAGGGGCACAGAAGCCTGATAGTCCATGTTCTGGGCAGAAACGCCGGCGATCACACTGACGATGCCGGGGCCGGCCTGAACGCCGACTGCGCAAGTCAGGCCGGTGTCTGTGGAGCGAATGGATTCGCTGACTGCCTGCTTGGTCGCCGCGGCGTAGAAATTGGTCCGTGATGTATCTGAACCAAACGGGTTTTGAACCGATATCAGGCAGCTGGCCATATCAAGAATGTCGGCCTTGAAGCCGGCATTGTAGTGCACGCGTGCGGGCGTAGTAGAGACCGTTCCAGGCGCGACGCCTGCATTGGTGATGTTCTTGTTGATGTAGACATAGGTCGCGGTAGCCTTGCTGGCATAGGTGGCGGGGTCAAACAGCAGGTCCCAGTCATAACCGTTGGCCTCGAGCCCTCCGGCATAAGCCGACCCGGCGATCGGCAGGCTGGCTGCCAATGCCAGCAGGACGCCGGTAAACTGATGCTTTGTATTCATGAGATCCTCCTCATCACCATCAACGTCAATTTCACTCAGCGTCAGTGCGCCGCGTCTTGCGGCGATAGGCTTGACGTATTCGTCATTCGCCCATCTCCGCTGTCGAAGGTTGACCTTTACGTCAACTACACGGGATTCCCGCCTGCACGTCAACTGATCCGACCTGCAGCAGGGATTCGGAGGTGCGGGTTGTCACTACTATGCCACAATTCTGACTCGCACGCTTGAACTTCCGGCGTCCCCTGTTCGGGGCCAACCCTGCTTCAAAGAGAGCGCTCCTTGAAAAGCGGACGCGTCCAAAGGGCCACAGTTCGCCGGGCAGCTGTCGCGTATCCGGTAGATTGCGTAAATGCAGCGCTGGTAATGACGGCGAAAATATTCAACTGTGCTGGCACAAATGGGGGGCGGCGATTTGATAACAGCAACTGGAAATATAAATTCGACCTACGAGGTTATGGGCGTAATCACCATGTCAGTCATCAAGCCCCAGAAAGCCGGGTGTTCAGGTGGTGGGCTTCCGGTGGATGTGGCCTATCAGGAGGCTGTGTCGGGTTTGACAGCGATCGCGGAGCGCAAGGGCGCCAACGGCGTGATCCATATCGGCTTTGAACATCGGGTTTCCACCACGGCGGGATGTGGCGCGACCAGTGCCAATTTCGAGCTCTATGCCTGGGGCACCGCCGTTCAGATACAGCAGTGATGGGCATTGCCGGCGCTATTGTCTGGCTCTTCGCCAGGGCAGCGGAAGGGCCCGCTCCTCCGCGCTGGCTTGAGCGCGGTTGCACGCTCGGTGCAATCGCCGCACTGCGTATCTATCGGCTGGGGTGGAACCGGCTGACGGGGCGCCGATGCATGTTTCGACACAGCTGTTCGCATTTCAGCCTGGATACGATCAGGGAACGGGGATGGACCGACGGGCGCGGATTGATCATGCGGCGTCTGCAACAGTGTGACGGCCGTTACAGGATGTCTTTTGACGGCGTGTGCTGCTCCATGACTACCAGCGATGACCTCGTGCATGCTGAAAGCGACATCGCGCCGTGGCTCGTCGAAACCTATAAGCGAGACCATGCCAAGCTTGTCAGTGCGCTGTCGGCAAATCCGCCCTAGCAACAAGAAAGGCGCCTCCACAGTGGAGGCGCCTCGTAAATCCATAGGTCGGCAGAATTAGTTGGCCGACATGGCCTTCTGCAGGTTCTGGTCGATGGCGTCGAGGAAGCCCATGGTCGAGAGCCAGGGCTGATCGGGACCCACGAGCAGGCTGAGGTCCTTGGTCATCTTGCCTTCTTCGATGGTGTCGACGACGACCTTTTCCAGGGTCGCTGCAAACCTGGCCAAAGCTTGGTTGTCGTCGAGCTTGGCGCGGTGCGCCAGGCCTCGGGTCCAGGCGAAGACCGATGCCGTAGAATTGGTCGAGGTTTCCTTGCCCTGCTGATGCTGGCGGTAGTGACGAGTCACCGTGCCATGCGCCGCTTCGGCCTCGACCGTCTTGCCGTCGGGCGTGGCCAGAACCGAGGTCATCAGGCCGAGTGAGCCGAAGCCTTGCGCCACGATGTCGGACTGCACGTCGCCATCATAGTTCTTGCAGGCCCAGACATAGCCGCCGGACCATTTGAGGGCCGAAGCCACCATGTCATCGATCAGGCGATGTTCGTACCAGATTTTCTTGGCTTCAAACTTTTCCTTGAACTCGGCCTCGTAGATCTCCTGGAAGATGTCCTTGAAGCGACCATCATAGGCCTTGAGGATGGTGTTCTTGGTCGACATGTAGCAGGGCACGCCCCGATCGAGGGCATAGTTCAGCGAGGCATAGGCGAAGTCGCGGATAGACTCGTCGAGGTTGTACATGGCCATGGCCACGCCCGCGCCGGGCGACTGGAACACCTCGTGCTCGATGACCTTGCCATCTTCGCCGGTGAACTTGATGGTCAGCGTCCCCTTGCCCGGAAAGCGGAAATCGGTGGCGCGGTACTGGTCGCCGAAGGCGTGGCGGCCAACGATGATCGGCTGGGTCCAGCCTGGGACCAGGCGCGGCACGTTCTTGCAGATGATGGGTTCGCGGAAAATCACCCCGCCCAGAATGTTGCGGATGGTGCCGTTGGGCGAGCGCCACATCTTCTTGAGCTTGAATTCCTCGACGCGATCTTCATCGGGAGTGATGGTGGCGCATTTGATGCCCACGCCATATTTCTTGATGGCGTTGGCAGCATCGACAGTGATCTGGTCGTCTGTCGCGTCGCGGCTCTGCACCGAGAGATCGTAGTATTCGATGGGCAGGTCCAGATAGGGATGGATGAGTTTGTCCTTGATCGCCTGCCAGATGATCCGTGTCATCTCATCGCCGTCAAGATCGACGACCGGGTTGGCGACTTTGATTTTGCTCATCGGAAATATCTCCCTGGAATCCGCATGCTGGCCTTCGGGCCGGTTTCGGCTGCCCCTATAGCACTGGCATTGAAAAGGCGCAAAGCCGCTATAGGGCAAGGGGGCATGCCAGTTGACACCGTGCATATGCACGCTTACCAGTCGGAAATGGCGAGCGAGTTCGATCTTTGTTTGGTTCTGAATGCCCAGATGGCGGCGCGCGCGCTGACGCGGCTGGCCGATCGCAAATTCAGGCGCTATGGGATCACGGCGGCGCAGTTCAGTATTCTGACGTCCCTGGCTGAACACCCAGGGCGGTCAGTGACGCAAATGGCAAGTGCGCTTGCCATGGATCGCAGCACGCTGTCGCGCAACCTGGCACTGCTCGAACGCAATGGACTGGTCACAACGATGGCGGCGGAACGCGGCAACGGCCGGGTGCGCGCCTTGAGCGAGCAGGGGAGTCAGGTGGTCGCCGAGGCGATTCCGCAATGGCGAAACCAGCAATCGGAATTGCGTGCCGCACTGGACGACCCCGAATTCCCGACCGTCATCGCCGCACTGCGGCAGCTGGCGCGCCTTTGAAACTCCCCCGGAAGCCCGGACGATCTTGAGAATTGAAACAGGAGAGAATGCATGCTGAAGCCAGATCCGTCGGATCCAATCGTTGTCACCGGCATGGGCGTGGTCAGTCCCTTGGGTGTGGGCGTGCAAACCATGTGGAGCCGGCTGATCGCCGGGCGCAGCGGCATCGTGCAGAATGATCGCTTCGACACGACCGGATTTGGCTCGAGCATCGCCGGCCTTGTACCGAGCAAGGCTACCGATCCGAACGGTTTCGATCCCGTTGATTTCATCGACGGCAAAGACATCAAGAAGATGGATCTGTTCATCCAGTACGCCATTGCGGCAACGCATGAGGCGCTCGAGCAGGCCAACTGGCACCCCACCGAACTAGCCGATCAGCAGGCAACGGCCACTATCATCGGATCGGGCGTTGGCGGTTCGCCGGTGATGGGCCGGGCCTTCGAGATCATCCAGACCAAGGGCGCGCGCCGGTTGTCGCCCTTCACCATTCCCTCGTTCCTGGCCAATCTGGCAGCCGGCTGGCTGTCGATCCTGCACAGCTTCCGCGGCCCGATCGGTACGCCGGTCACCGCCTGCGCCGCCTCGGCCCAGGCGATCGGCGATGGCATGCGGCTGATCATGACCGGCGAGGCCGAAGTGGCCGTGGTCGGTGGCGCCGAAGGCTCGGTCGATCCGATCTCGGTGGGCGGGTTTGCCGCGTCACGCGCTCTGGCCACCTCGTTCAATGATCGCCCGACCGAAGCTTCGCGCCCGTTCGACAAGGGCCACGATGGCTTCGTGCTGTCGGAAGGCGCCGCCGTGCTGGTGATCGAAAAGCTCAGCCATGCCAGGGCGCGCGGCGCCACGCCGCTGGCCATCCTGGCCGGCTATGGTACCTCGGCTGATGCCTATCACCTGACTTCGGGTTCGCCCGACGGTGCAGGGGCCCAGGTTGCGATGCGCAATGCGCTGACGATGGCTGGCATCGACCAGTCGCAGATCGGCTACGTCAATGCTCACGCGACCTCGACGGCCGTTGGTGATGCGGCCGAAATCGCCGGTCTGTCGGCGGTGTTTGTCGGACGTGGCAAGGATCTTGCCGTGTCGTCCACCAAATCGGCGACGGGGCATATGCTGGGTGCAGCGGGGGCGTTCGAGGCCGTGGTTTCGGTGCAGGCACTCCGCGAAGGCGTGCTGCCGCCCACGATCAATCTGGAAGACCCTGAAGAAGAGGCCAACAAGTTCGACCTCGTGGCCAATGCAGCCAAGACGATGAGCGTGGACTATGCGCTGTCAAACTCGTTTGGCTTTGGTGGGGTCAACGCGGCACTGGTGTTCGGCAGGATCTAGCAATAGTCGGCTATTTGGGCGGCAAGGTTGCGACAAAGGTGCGGGCGATGGCAATCCATTGGGCGAGACGATCGTCATCTTCGATGGCGTCGCCCGTCACCACAACGAAGCCGGTCATGGTTCGGCCGGTGAAGGTCATCGGGGCGGCCCCAGGCAACTCGAGCGTAGCAGCGTAGGCATCCTTGCCACAACGCACCAGCAGGCTGCCATCCTTCATCGGCCCCACCAGCATGTTGCCACGCCACATGAAGACCAGGCCGCCCATCATCCGTTGTTCGCGAATGTGCGGATCTGCTGCCAGCTGCAGGCGGATACGGTCTGCCAGTTCCTGGGCGGCCATGCTCATGTGAGCGACCCTACGCGATAGGTGGCGTGCCGGGGCAGGTGATCGGCAACCAGATCCCATTCCTGCTGGCTACGGGCGAAGATCAGCTGATTGGGCTGGTACCAGGCATTCTGGCCGGCAAAAAAGCCAATCGCGATCATGCGGATATCGGGCGCGCGCGATGACTGCCCGTAGAGCGGCGTGCCGCATTCGGGGCAGAAATGCCGCGTGAAAACCGCGCCTGAATCGCTGGGACGCGCGAAGGATTTTGGCGCGCCGGTGATGAGCAGAGCTGCCGCTGGCGTCAGGGCCACCGTGGCATGGCCAGTGCCCGTCGCGCGCTGGCAATCGAGGCATGAGCACATGAACATCGAGACGACGGGGCCGCTAACGGCCATCTCCATGGCCCCGCAGGCGCAGGTGGCGGCGATGTCGATGCTGGGGTGCCTGTTGCTGTTCATGATGGGAGGCTGGCACGCTCCGGAGAGTTGGGCAAGCGGCTGCTTCTTGCGTTTGACTTCGATAGTGGCAACAGTGCAGGGGGCATGAGAGGACGGCATGACGCTCCACCCCCATTTTCCAATCGAGACAGAACGCTTGAGGCTACGTCCCTTTAGGCGAGGCGACGTCGATGCGGTATTTGCCTATCGACGTCGCGAGGATGTGGCTCGTTTTCTGTTCGATGTGCCCCTCAGCCGGGACGAATGCGCCCAGGCCATTCAGCAACGGATCGGCCAGGTGGCGCTGGAAGCGGAGGGCGACAAGATCGTGCTGGGGGTGGAGCTTGCCCAGACCGGGACCCTGATCGGCGAAGTCTCGCTGATCTGGCGCAGCGTGGAGGCGCGACAGGGGGAGGTCGGCTGGATTTTTGATCCGGCGTATCAGGGACAAGGCTATGCCACCGAGGCGGCCAATGCATTGCTCGATCTCGGCTTTGGCCCGGGAGACATGCATCGGATTGCGGCTCGCTGCGACGTGCGCAATGACGCATCCTGGCGCTTGATGGTGCGGCTGGGCATGCGACGCGAAGCCCATTTCCGCCAGCACGCGATTTTCAAGAGCGAGTGGGACGAAGAATACATCTACGCCATTCTATGGCAGGAATGGCAGGCGCTGCGGCAACTCCAGCACCCCTGAACACGCTGCAATCGGTGCGGAATTTTTTCCAGTTTTGACAAGGAACCGCACGCACGGATCGACGTTGTCAGATGTGTTCACCATTGTGGGTCGAGGAGCGCATCGTCATGTCGTCACTGGGTTTGCCCATCGAAACTGAACATCTCACGCTTCGCTGCTTTGAGGCCGGCGATCTGGCTGCGCTCAGCGCTTACCACACCCTGCCGAGTGTGCAGCGTTATGCTTACACGCAAACGCGCGATCTGGAGCAGGTTGGCGGCGCGCTCAAGGCCATGCGTGGGCAGGTCTGCCTGCAACGTCCTGGCGATATCTTGACGCTGGCGATGGTGAGCAAGGCGATGGGCTCCGTGATGGGGCATGTGTCACTGCACTGGTCGGATGCGACAGCCGGGCAGGGCGAAGTGCGCTTCATGATCGACCCGCGCCATGCCGGTCAGGGATTTACCGGGGAGGCGCTGTCGGCCCTGTTCGATCTGGCGTTCGAGCATTACCACATCCACCGCCTGCTTGCCCGCTGCGATGGCCGCAATCACCATTCAATCAAGCTGATGCAGAAGCTGGGAATGCGACTCGAAGCGCATTATCGCGAACACGCGCTATTCCAGGGCGAATGGGATGAAGAGCTGCATTTTGCCATTCTGGATCGGGAATGGCAGCGTTCGTCCAAGGTCAAGGATCTGCCGCCACGCCATCGCGTCGCTTGATTTGCCTATCGGTGGCAAAACACGGTATGTGCGCCTGATCTAGGGATTGGGCAGCATGGCCGGAACAGACTCTTCGATCAAAATAGAACTGCTGCCGGCGCCGGTGGTTATTCTGTGCGAGCCACAGCTCGGCGAGAATATCGGCACGGCAGCGAGAGCCATGGCCAATTTTGGACTGTGGGATCTGCGTCTCGTGCGACCGCGCGACGGCTGGCCCAACGAAAAGGCGATCGCGACGGCGTCGCGCGCCGATCACGTGATCAACCAGGTTCGGGTGTTTGCCACGCTTGAAGAGGCGGTGGCCGATCTGACGCTGGTCTATGCCACCACAGCCAGATTGCGCGGCATGCAGAAGGATGTCATCGGGCCCGATGAAGCGGCCAAGCGCATGGTCGCTCATATCGGGAGTGGACAGAAGGCCGGGCTGCTGTTCGGGCGCGAGAAGTGGGGCCTGCTCAATGAGGAGGTGGCACTGTCCGACATGATCGTCACCCTGCCGGTGGAGCCGGCCTTTGCCTCGCTCAATATTGCACAGGCCGTGCTGATCCTGGCCTATGAATGGCGCCGGCAATCGGGGCAGGCCGAAACGCTGCCATTCGGCAGCCTGCTGCACGAGGTGGCGCCGCGCAGCGAACTTGTGGGCATGTTCGAGCATCTGGAAGGCGTGCTCGACGAAAGCGGCTTTTTCACCTCGCCCGAGAAGCGCCCAGGCGTGGTGGACAATTTGCGGACTGCCCTGACGCGGGGCAATTTCTCGTCGCAGGAAATTCGTACGCTGCGCGGCGTGATCTCCTCGATTGATCGCCGGCACGAGCGACCCAACCCCAATCGGCAGAAGCCGGTGCCCAAGAAAGACTGAGAATCGTACGAGGCGAACGTTTTCGGCCCATTTCGCCTTTGACGGACGTCAGGCGCCGTGCACATTCCGTGCCATGAGCACGTCCCATCCATCCGAGCCGTCCCGGATTGCCTTCAGCTACACCGGCTTCCGCTTCTTCTGGCTAACCACCCTGCTGGTCAGCTTTGCCGTGCAGATCATGTCGGTGTCGATCGCCTGGCAGATCTACGACGTGACCGGGAATGTGTTCCTGCTCGGCCTGGTTGGACTGTCCTTGTTCCTGCCGGCGCTGATCCTGATCCTGCTCACGGGCCTGACCGCCGACCGCTTCAATCGGCGGGGCATCATGGCGGTTTGCCTTGGCGTCGAGCTGGCATGCGCGCTGGGGTTCCTGAGCTTTGTGAATGCGCAGGCCCACGGGGTCTGGCCGATCTTCGGTATTCTGATCGTACTGGGCACGGCGCGGGCATTCTGGGGACCGGCTGCGCAGTCGCTGGCGCCCAATCTGGTGCCTCCCGAGGCACTATCGAATGCCATAACCGTCAATGCATCGGCCTGGCAGTTCGCCTCGATCATGGGACCGGCGGCTGGCGGCCTGCTCTATGGCGTCGCGCCGGCGGTGGCCTTCGGCACGGGTGCGACCCTGCTGCTGATCGCTATTGTCTGTGTGCTGCTGATTCCACGACCAGCGCGCCGTGAGTCGCAGCAGGCGACGAGTCTGGAGACCATGCTGGCCGGGTTCCGGTACATTTTCGCCAACAAGGTGGTGCTGGGCGCTATCTCGCTGGACATGTTTGCGGTGCTGATGGGCGGAGCGGTGGCGCTGTTGCCTGTGTATGTGAAGGACATTCTGCATGCGGGGCCGGAAGAACTGGGGCTGTTGCGCGCAGCGCCGGGAATCGGCGCCATTGCTGTGGCGCTGGTGCTGACGCGGTTTCCGATCCGCGATCATGCGGGAAAGATCTTGTTCCTGTTCGTGGGGCTATTCGGTGCTTTTACGGTGCTGTTTGGCCTGTCGACCACTGTCTGGATCTCAATTCCGGCGCTGGCACTGATTGGGGCCGCCGATATGGTCAGCGTCACCATCCGCGAAACCATCATGCAGCTTTGGACGCCCGAAGAAGTGCGCGGGCGCGTCAATGCCGTCAATTCGGTGTTTATCGGCGCATCCAACGAGCTGGGCGAGTTCCGCGCGGGCACCGTCGCGCATTTTGTCGGGCCTGTCGCTGCCGTGGTGGTCGGCGGGGTGGGGGCCATGGCGGTGGCTTTGTTGTGGAGCCGGGCGTTTCCGGAGCTGCGCAACCAGCGCACGCTCGACAAGAAAATGGCGTAAAGCCCGCTCCGGCTTGACTCCTTGCCGTCTCGCGGCTATCACCCGCCCACCTATAGCGACCGCAAGGTCCATAGGCGCACCCGGGATCTCCTAAAATAACTGGGATCTGTCGGTCATCCGCAAGGATGGCAGAGGAGGGCGCGATCCATTCAACTATTAGAAGGATACGCGATGTCGAAGCGTCATTCAGCCAAGTACAAAATTGATCGCCGTCTCGGCGAGAACATCTGGGGCCGTCCGAAGTCCCCGCTCAATGCCCGTGCCTATGGCCCAGGCCAGCACGGTCAGCGCCGCAAGGGCAAGCTGAGCGATTACGGTCTGCAGCTCCGCGCCAAGCAGAAGCTCAAGGGCTATTATGGTTCGGTCACCGAGAAGGCGTTCAAGCGTCTCTACACCGAAGCTGCCCGCGTCAAGGGCGACACCGGCGAGAACCTGATCGGCCTGCTCGAGAGCCGCCTGGACGCGATCGTCTATCGCGCGAAGTTCGTTGCCACCGTGTTTGCTGCACGCCAGTTCGTGTCGCATGGCCACATCATGGTCAATGGCAAGCGCGTCAACATCCCGTCCTACCAGGTGCAGGTTGGCGACAAGATCGAAGTGCGTGACCGCTCCAAGCAGCTCACCGTGCTGATCGAAGCCACCCAGCTGGCCGAGCGCGATGTTCCCGACTATGTCGAAGTCGACCACAACAAGATGACCGCAACTTATGTGCGCGTTCCCGCGCTGTCGGATGTGCCTTATCCGGTTCAGATGGAACCAAACCTGGTCGTCGAATTCTACTCGCGTTAAGCGAGGCAGATTGACAGAATTGAGAAGGGCCGCTCTTGGGGAGCGGCCCTTTTTGTTTGTGCGGGCGGCCTTCCGCTTGCTCACGCCGCCGGTGTGATATCGCCCAGCGAGACCTTGAGCGGTTTTTGACTGGTCGGGATAAAGCTCTTGGACAGGCGCAGGCGCATATAGACCGATTGCAGTTCCACGATAGTGGTCCAGGCCCGGGTAAGGTTGGAAGGTGCCGGTTTTCCTTTCCCTCGGCAGCTGGGAGCGCTATCAGCTACGCAACTGAGAGAAAGAGAGTTTCGGCATGAGTGAGGTGATGGAACTCCCGTCGGCTGATACGGACGAAACCGAGACCGGAGCGCATCCGATCTATGCCCATGCGCCGCGCAGCGTCGAGTTCAACAAGCTGCGCAAACGGCTGATCCGCCATACGCGCGAAGCGCTTGAGAAGTTCTCCATGGTCCGGCCGGGAGAGAAGTGGCTGGTGGCGCTGTCGGGCGGCAAGGACAGCTACTCCATGCTCGCCCTGCTGCTTGACCTCAAATGGCGCGGCCTGCTGCCGGTCGAGTTGCTGGTGTGCAATCTGGATCAGGGGCAACCCAATTTCCCCAAGCATGTCCTGCCTGAATTCCTCACCGGCATCGGCGTGCCGCATCGCATCGAATACAAGGATACCTATTCGATCGTCACCAGCAAGCTGCCGGTCGGGGCGACCTATTGTTCGCTGTGCTCGCGGTTGCGGCGCGGCAATCTCTATCGCATCGCGCGGGAGGAGGGCTGCTCGGCGCTGGTGCTGGGTCATCACCGCGACGATAGCCTGGAGACCTTCTTCATGAACCTGTTTCATGGCGGCAAGATTGCGGCGATGCCGCCACGGCTGCTCAATGACGAAGGCGACATCGAGGTGCTGCGGCCGCTGATCTATTGCGGCGAGGATGACCTGCAGCGATTTTCCGATGCCATGGCCTTCCCGATCATCCCCTGTGATTTGTGCGGCAGCCAGGATGGACTGGAGCGCAACGCGATGAAGGCAATGCTGGCGGACATCGAAAAGCGCATGCCGGGACGCAAGGATGTGATGATCCGGGCGATGGGCAATATCAATGCCAGTCACATGCTTGATACAAAACTGTTTGATTTCAATGCCCTGTTCGACAAAAGGACGCAGCCGTGAATTTTGACGTGATGGAACTGGCCAACATCCTGCGTGACGCCGCGCGCGCTGAGGCACTGCCCCGGTTCCGCCGGCTCGATGCCTCGATGGTGCACACCAAGACCTCGGCGATTGATCTGGTGACCGAGGCCGATGTGGCTACTGAAGAGGCCATCAAGGCGGCTATCGTCCAATGGATGCCCGAGGCGCTGTTCGTGGGCGAAGAATCGGTGGCGGCTGACCCGGCGCTGCTGGACCGTCTGGCCGACGCCGAACTGGCGGTGGTCGTCGATCCAATCGACGGCACGGCCAATTACGCAGCTGGCCTGCCGCTGTTTGCCACCATGGCCGCGGTGGTCTCCAAGGGTGAGACCGTGGCCGGCATTATCTACGACCCGATGGGCGATGACTGGGTGATGGGTGAAAAGGGCGGTGGCGCATGGCTGCGCCGGCCTGCCGGAGAAGCGTTGCGACTGCAGGTGGCTGATCCATTGCCGCTTGGCGAGATGGTAGGCATGGCATCGGTAGCCTACATGCCCGCGCAATCGCGCCCACAGATTCTGCAGAACACCGCCAAGGTACGCCTGCTGTCCAACTTCCGCTGCGCCGGCCACGAGTACCGTACGCTCGCCTCCGGCCATGCCCAGTTCCTGAGCTACAACAAGCTGATGCCCTGGGACCATCTGGCCGGCGTGCTGATCAGCCAGGAAGCAGGGGCCCATGCAGCGCGGCTCGACGGTTCGACCTATTTGCCCAGTCATGTCGATGGCGGGTTGCTCGTCGCTGCGGACCGCGCCAGCTGGGAGGCGCTGCGGCAGGAGGTTTTTACCTTTTAGCAGCTATCCCCCGCCTTGCCACACCTGAAGGGCGGAGGAGAGATTGGCGGTAGGGCAGGATATGGCCAAATCCACCGCGCGGTTCTTCCCCCTGGAACCTGCCCACTGGCGGTGACGGGCAGTCACTTCCCTGCAAAATCTCCAGCGGCCGCTTCCGCAACCACCTTCAGGCCATGCCTGGACATAGCTCTTGCGGAATCACATAAGTTTGTGCTTATGTGAAGGCATGAGCGAAACCGATATCTTCAAAGTCCTGGCTGATCCAACCCGCCGCGCCGTGCTGGAGCGCCTGGCGATAGCCGAACTGACGGCCACCGATCTGCGTGAAGGCTTTGCCATTTCGCAGCCGGCCATGTCCCAGCACCTGGCGGTGCTGCGCGAGGCAGGGCTGATCAATGAGCGGCGCGAGGGCCGCTTTGCCCATTATCGCGTGGCGCCGGAAGGGCTGGCGCCGCTGCATCAATGGATTGCGCGCTACCGGGCGTTCTGGCCCAGCCGCATCGAAAGCCTCAAAGACCTGCTCAAGGAGATGGATCAATGATCACCGAAGACAGCGCGCTGGTATTTGAGTGCAGTCTGGACGCGCCGCCCGAGAAAGTGTGGCGCGCCTTGAGCATCCCGGAATATCTCGAACGCTGGCTCAAGCCCGGTGACGATGTCGAACTGGCGGTCATGGCCGCGCAGGAGAACAAGAGCCTGACTTATCACTGGCGCGAGGCCGGGCAGGGCGCGGTGGGTGACACGGAGGACAGCGTCGTCACCTTTGAACTCACACCCACCGAGGACGGTGGGACCTGGTTCAAGCTGACCCATGCCCCGATGGTCGTTCCGGTAGCCGCCAATTCCAATGCGGCAGATGCAATGCTATTCGCCGCCTAAAACCTGATTCATTTCAATGCTGAACGGAGGTTCGCCAATGCGCGACATGATGCAGCTCGTCCCTATGGTCGTGGAACAATCCAGCCGGGGCGAACGATCTTTTGATATCTATTCGCGACTTTTGCGCGAGCGGATCATCTTCGTGAACGGAGAGATCGAGGACAATATGGCGTCGCTGGTGTGCGCGCAGTTGCTGTTCCTCGAATCCGAAAATCCGGGCAAGGAAATCTCGCTCTACATCAACTCGCCCGGCGGCGTGGTGACGGCGGCGCTGGCCATGTACGATACCATGCAGTTCATCAAGGCGCCGGTGGGAACGCTGTGCATGGGCATGGCTATGTCGGCGGGGTCATTCCTGCTGATGGCGGGCGCGCCGGGCAGCCGGGTCTGCCTGCCCAACGCCTCGATCATGCTGCATCAGCCCAGCGGCGGATTTCAGGGCAAGGTCACCGATATCATGCTGCATGCCGCCGAGAGCGAACGGCTGAAGCGGCGCATGCACGGGCTTTACGCCAAGCATTGCGGGCGATCCTACGAGGAGGTCGAGGCGGCGCTCGAGCGGGACAATTTCATGACGCCGGAGCAGGCCCGCGACTGGGGGCTGATCGACCATGTCTATCGTGACCGCAGTGACATCGAGGCGCTGCCGCGCCCCGATGCTGATTAGCTAATGCGCGCCACCGACGGCGGCGACGTCGTCACCGTGGCTGTATTGTTCACCGACACCGAACAACTTGCCATTCTCTGCAATCAAAATGCAGATCAATGCCAGCACGCCCATGGCGAAGTAGCCAGTGGCTACCGGGACGGTGGTGCCGTTGAACAGCTGGCCGACATAGCCGCCGATCAGGGCGCCGCCAACCGTCTGGATGAAGCCGAATACGGCTGAGGCCGTGCCGGCAACGGCGCCCAGCGGCTCCATCGACAGCGAGTTCATGTTGGATGCCGCCCAGCCGAAGCTGAACATGATGATGGCCAGTAGCGGGAAGAACAGCCAGAGCGGCAGGAAGCCGCTGAGCGCGAAGGCCAGCCAGATCCCGCTGACGACGGTGAATGCCAGCATGGCGCCGTGCGACAGGCGGCGCATGCCGAAACGGCGCACGATCACCGAGTTGGTGAACGAGGAGATTGCCATCAGCCCGGCCATGGCGGCAAAGGCGACGGGGAAATAGACGCCCAGCCCGTAGATATCGACATAGATCTGCTGTGACGAGCTGATGAAGCCAAACAGCGCGCCAAACAGGAAGGTGCCGGCCAGGCCATAGGAGATGGCAGCGCGGTTGGTGAAGACGATGCGGAAGCCGTCAAACACGCCCTTGAAGGTCAGGGGGCGGCGCTTGTCGAGCGGCAGGCTCTCGGGCAGGCGGAAGAATGTCCAGAGCCAGAAGGCCGATGCCAACAGCGCCATGAACAGGAAGATCATCTGCCACGGACCGGTCAGCAACAGCACCTGGCCGATGCCTGGAGCCACGATGGGAATGGCCATGAACACCATGAACGTCAGCGACATCACTTCGGCCATCTCGCGGCCCGAATAATTGTCGCGCACCGCGGAGGTGGCGATAACCCGCACGCTGGCGGCGCCCATGCCCTGGATGACGCGCAGGACCAGCAGAACGGTAAAGCTGGGCGCAAAGATCGCGGTGAAGGCCGCAATCACATAAAGCCCCATGCCCGCCAGCAGCGGCGCGCGCCGACCGAAGCGGTCGGTCAGGGGACCGAAGACGAGCTGGGCGACGCCCATGCCGATCATATAGGCGGAAATCACGAACTGGCGCTCGTTCTCGCTGGCGATGCCAAGGGCTTCGCCCATATAGGGCAGGGCGGGCAGCATGACGTCGATGGCCAGAGCATTGAGGGCCATTAATGCGGCCATCAGGGCAATAAATTCGTTGCGCGAGAGAACCCGCGTAAAGTGATTGGACATGTATGATTCTCAGAATAGTCGCCGCGGAAACGCAGGCGCTGCAATTGAGCGCGGAACATGGACCTCTGATCCCGCTTTGGCAACCCTTTATCGTCTGGAAACGATGGTTGCCTGACGATGCTGTCTCAGGCCGCCTTGAGCACGAAGCTGGGGGCGGCGCGCTCATTGATGGGCAGGTGCAGGGCGGCCGAACCCAGACCCAGCATGATCCCCAGATACCACACCAGGCTATAGGAGCCGGTATGGTCGAAGACGAAGCCGCCGAGCCACACGCCCATGAAAGAACCGAGCTGGTGGCTGAAAAATGCGATGCCATAAAGCATGCCGAGGTAGCGGGCGCCAAAGAACATGCCTACCAGGCCGGCGGTCAGCGGTACGGTGGAAAGCCAGAGCACGCCCATGGCGGCGGCAAAGGCATAGGCGGTCAACTCGCTGACCGGAAAGATCAGGAACAGGCCGATGGCTACCGCACGCAGGAAGTAGATCGCTGCCAGCAACAGCTGCTTGGGCAGGCGACCGCCCAGATAGCCTGAGGCCAGCGAGCCCACGATGTTGAACAGGCCGATGATGGCAATGGTCCAGCTGCCGACCGCCGGGGACAGGCCGCACTGCACCAGATAGGCGGGCATGTGAACGTTGATGAAGGCCAGGTGGAAACCACAGACGAAAAACCCGACGACCAGCAGGCGATAGGAGCCAAAGCCCCAGGCCTGGGCCAGGGTCTGCATGAAGGGCAGATCGGCCTGACCGACCGGGTTCTCAGTGCGGCCACGCAGGGCATAGCTGAGCGGAATGATCAGCAGCAGGGCCATCGAAAGGTAGATCAGGGCTGATTGCCAGCCGAAGGCGTTGATGAATCCCTGGCTGATCGGCGCAAAGGCGAACTGGCCAAACGAGGATGCGGCGGTGGCGACGCCAAAGATCAGCGAGCGCTTTTCGACCGGCACCGATCGTCCAAAGGCCGCCATGACGACGCTGAAGGAGCAGATGGCAATGCCGATGCCGGTGATGATGCCGGCGGTGACGGTCATGATGCCGGCATTGGGTGAGAAGGCCATCAGCAATACGCCAACAGCATAGACGGCGCCGCCCAGGGCAATAGTGCGACCCGTGCCGACTCGGTCGGCATAGGCACCGGCGAAGGGCTGGGCGACACCCCAGGCCAGGTTCTGGATGGCCATTGCCATGCCCCAACCTTCACGGGACAGAGCCAGATCGGTCGTCATGGGCAAGGTGAAAAGGCCAAAACTGGTCCGGATGCCGTTGCCTATCGCGGCAATGGCGCAACCGGCAATGATCAGCACGATAAGCGGTACAGCAGGGCGAAGGGCTGAGGTGTTCATCGCGCGTTCCAATGATTGTTGCCAATCTTGTACGCTCGTCAAATCACCAGGCAAAACAATAATGCAGAATGGGTTTGATCAGCGGCGCTGATGGGCTCACGCAAAAACGCCGGACACTAGGCCCGGCGCATGTTGATCAATATTTCGAGCCTGTCAGGCAGTCTGCTTGACCGGAATGCCAGCGGCTTCCATATGGGTCTGCAGTTCGCCGGCCTGGAACATCTCGCGGACGATGTCGGCGCCGCCGACGAACTCGCCCTTGACGTAAAGCTGGGGAATGGTGGGCCAGTTGGTGTAGGCCTTGATGCCGTCGCGCAGTTCAGCGCTTTCAAGCACATTGGCGCTGTCATAGGTCACGCCAAGATAGTTCAGGATCTGTACGACCTGGCCGGAAAAGCCGCACTGCGGAAAATCCGGGGATCCCTTCATGAACAGAAATACGTCGTTGTTCTTTACCTTCTCGTCGATGAAAGCATTGATGTCGGTCATTGCAAGCAGCCTTTCTTGGGCCTGGTGGCGGGCCTGGAAATTGTTGGCCCATAAATAGGAGCTTGGTGGCGCGCTGTCGAGGGGTGCATCGGCAATCGCCGATCAAGTCGCCGCGCGCTCCAAAATCGTCACGACCATAATCGGCGAAACACTGCCTAGAGCCGCGCGACGACCCAGGGATGAGTGGTGACGTCCTCAAGGCTATTGAACAGCACCGATTCCCATCCGGCGCGACGGGCGCCGTCGATGACCTTGGGCGTGTCGTCAAAGAAGAGCGGTGGTTCGGCCTGCGGGCCGATGCGCGCCTGAATGAAATCGAAAAAGCCTTGCTGGGGTTTGATCACGCCAATACGGGCGGAATAGAACATGTCTTCGAAGTGGTCGCTGAGGCCAAGATGGCTCCATAGCCAGTTGGCACGCAGATGCTCCTGATTGGTGGCGATGAACAGGCGCAAGTCCGGCCTGGTCTTGAGACGGCGTACAATGTCGAGAAGAGGGTGATTGAGCGCGCTGTCGTGGCTGAGCCAATAGTTCATCACCGTCATGGGAGAACCCTTGTAGCCCATGGCTGGCAGGCGCTTTTCGAGGGCATCGATCAAGGACATCTGGCCGATGATCACCTTCTTGATGAAAATGTCGAAGATGAATTCCTGCCGGAAGCGCTCGGGGTCAATGCCCAGATCGGCGAGCAGGTTTTCGTCCCAGCGCTGCTGCAGTTCGGGCCGGGCGTGATAGCCATGCACCAGCACGCCATCGACATCGAAGAAGACCGCGCGCGTCATGCCCTGTTGGCCTGCGTTTTTAGGGCGTGGCGGATCCCCTTGCCGGCCATGGGGTCGCCGGCAAAGCGCGCGATCAGATGCAGATGGGCGTGGCCAATGGTCTGGCCGGCTATCGCCCCGATGTTCCAGCCCATGGTGAAGCCATCCGGCTCCAGATCGTCCAGCCGGGCCTTGCCGGCAGCAATGGCAACAGGCAGGTCGGACCATTCTGCAGCGGACATCTCGAAGGGTGTTTCGCTGTGGCGATGGGGGATTATCATGGCAGCGCCTGGCAATTGGGGATCGAGGCTCATCAGCAGATAGAAATGCTCGGTCTGGTGAAAGGGCTCATCATCCAGCAGGGAATTGGCGCGACAAAAGCGGCAGCCGTCCATGGCCATCAGCGCGTCTCGAAAGCCCCAAGTCCGACAAGGACTTGCGGCGGAATGCCAAGATGCTGAATCACGTCGGCGTGCTTGCGGAACCCGATCAGTTCGCGCTGCACGAAATAAGCCCAGACGGCATTGCGCGCCTGCTGAAGCGCCGTTGCATCCCCAGTGGCAGCGGCCAGAACCGCCAGGGTCGCAACCACCTTGTGTTCGGCAGCGCCAAGCGAGCTGGCGCGCTCTGCCATGATCTCGTGATCGAGGGCGGTGGTGCCGGCCTCGGGCTTGACCATGCGGATCAGATCGAGCGACTCGCGCAGCGACACGGGCGTCAGTCTGGAACGCTGGTTTGCAGCGCGAGCGCGTGCAAGGCGCCGCCCATGTCGGGCTGCAGGGCGGCATAGACAAGCTGGTGCTGCTGCACGCGCGACTTGCCACGGAACTGCTCGGAGATCACCGTGGCTGCCCAGTGATCACCATCGCCAGCGAGATCGCGGATTTCGATATTGGCGTCTGGAATGGCGGCCTTGATGCGACGCTCGATTTCGGTGGCTTCCATCGCCATGGCACGACTCCTAGAATAGACGACGACCGGTTGGCCGAATGGGTGCAAGATAGGCCAGCCGGCGAGTTGCTTCAATACGAAGCGGGTGGCCCCGGACTATTGCACCGGTGCAGCTTCGGCCTCAGGGGGCGTCGGCACACAGCATTCGGCTTCGGCGCTGGTCGAAAAATTGGCGATGATGAAATCGACAATTGGCCGTGCCTGTTCGGCCTGGGTGGTGTCGAACAGGCAATCGAGCGCATAGCCCAGTCCATCGGAGACCGTCTCGGTGTGCACGATGGTCAGCGGGATACCCATGGGCGAGTCGGTGCTCGTGCCTTCATAAATCAACGCGGAATCGCTCTGATAGGCGGTCGTGCCCCTGGCGGTCAGCTTGAAACCGGGGAAGGTTTTGCGCCAGTCAGCCTCGACCTCTGCGTCCACGAGCGAAGCCAGGGCACTTTGCGGTGTCCAGTCGGTCTCTTCGACCGGCACATAGGTCATGGTGCACTGCAGCGGCGCATTGGTGTGGTTGATGACCAGGGGTTTGTCGACGCCGCCTGAAGCCTCCATGACGTCGGGATAAATCAGCGTAAAGGGCTGATCAGGCAGGATCGAATGCGTCACTGTAATCGACTGGGCCAGCGCCGCGCCGGGCGCGAGAACCATGGAAAGCAGGAGCAGAGAGCCCATAATCGGCCGAATAGTCATCGTCGCCTCCAAAAAACAAGATCGCCGCCCTTGGGGTTCAAAGCATCCCAAAGAGCGGCGATCATAAGGCAGAAGGCCGATTACGCGGCGGCGCCATCCATGTAGCTGGGGAACCAGTTGTCATAGGCGGCTTTAAGCTGCGCGACAGGCACGGCGCGGGCCGCGCCCAGAACCAGGTCTGCCCCACCGCTATTGCCGATCCACGGGCAGAAAACGCCCAATTTTCCGGCCTCTTCCCACAGCGCCAGCATGGCGTCGCTTTGTGGATCCAGATTGAGCGTGACCAGATAGCGGCCCTGGTCTTCACCGAAATACTGCAGGATCGGATCCTGGCCTTCCAGATCGACAATCCGGGCGCCAATGCCCGAGGCAACAGCCATTTCCGCAAGGGCCACGCCCAACCCGCCATCGGACAGGTCATGGCAGGCTGTGACTACGCCGGAGCGGATCAGCTGGCGCACGAAATCGCCGGTCCGGCGTTCGTGCGAGAGGTCAACATGAGGAGCCGAGCCATCACGGCGGTTGAACAGGTCGCGCAGATAGATCGACTGGCCCAGATGGGTGCCGCGCAGATCGGGGGCGCCCACCAGCAGGATAGGTTGGTTTTCCGCAGCAAAGGCGATGGACGCCATGCCAGTCCAGTCGGGCAGCAGCCCCACGCCACCAATGGTGGGGGTGGGCAGGATGCCCTGGCCATTGGTTTCGTTGTAAAGCGACACATTGCCCGAAACGATCGGGAAATCGAGGGCCAGGCAGGCTTCGCCAATGCCCTTGATGGCGTGCACCAACTGACTCATGATTTCGGGCCGTTCGGGGTTGCCGAAGTTGAGGTTGTCGGTCGCAGCCAGCGGATCGGCGCCAGTGGCGGTCAGATTGCGCCAGGCCTCTGCCACAGCCTGCTTGCCGCCTTCATAGGGATCGGCCTGGCAATAGCGCGGATTGACGTCGGAGGTGAAGGCCAGGCCCTTGGTGGGGTGGCCGTCGACGCGGATGACGCCGGCGTCGCCGCCGGGGCGCTGCACCGAATTGCCCTGGATCATGGTGTCATACTGCTCGTAGACCCAGCGGCGGGAGGCGATCTGATGACCGCCGACCAGCTTGAGCAGGGCATCGGCGACATCCATCTGCGGCACATCGCCAGCGGCCAGGGCAGGCGCGGGGGCGGCAGGTGTCCAGGGGCGATCATATTCGGGCGCTTCATCGCCCAGTTCCTTGATCGGCAGATTGGCAACTTCATCGCCCTGCCACAGGACGCGGAAGCGCAGATCGTCAGTGGTCTTGCCGACCGTGGCGAAATCGAGTTCCCATTTGACAAAGACGGCGCGCGCGACGGCTTCCTTTTCAGGGTGCAATACCATGAGCATGCGTTCCTGGGACTCGGACAGCATCATCTCGTAGGGCGTCATGTTGGTTTCGCGCACCGGGACCATGTCGAGGTTGAGCTCGACGCCCAGATCGCCCTTGGCACCCATTTCGACGGCCGAGCAGGTCAGGCCCGCCGCGCCCATGTCCTGAATGGCGATGACGGCGCCGGTGGCCATCAGTTCGAGACAGGCTTCGAGCAGGCGCTTTTCGGTGAAGGGGTCGCCGACCTGCACGGTGGGGCGCTTCTCGTCGATATCGTCGCCGAATTCGGCCGAGGCCATGGTGGCGCCGCCGACGCCATCACGGCCGGTCTTGGCGCCGAGATAGACCACCGGCAGGCCGACGCCCTTGGCTTCGGAAAGGAAGATCTTGTCGGTGTCGGCAAGGCCGGCAGCAAAGGCATTGACCAGGATATTGCCATTGTAGCTGGCATCGAACTCAACCTCGCCGCCCACGGTGGGCACGCCAAAGGCGTTGGCATAGCCGCCGATGCCGGCCACGACGCCGGAGACGAGGTGGCGGGTCTTGTCGTGATCAATGGCGCCAAAGCGCAGGGCGTTCATGGCAGCCACGGGGCGGGCGCCCATGGTGAACACGTCGCGCAGAATCCCGCCCATGCCGGTGCCGGCGCCCTGATAGGGCTCGATGAAGGACGGATGGTTGTGCGATTCCATCTTGAAGACGATGGCCTGCCCATCGCCGATATCAACCACGCCGGCGTTTTCGCCGGGCCCCTGAATGACGCGGGGGCCCGTGGTTGGCAGGGTCTTGAGCCACTTCTTGGAGGATTTGTAGGAGCAATGCTCGTTCCACATCGCCGAGAAGATTCCGAGCTCGGTATAGGTTGGCACCCGCCCGATCAGATCGAGAATTTTCTGGTACTCGTCGGGCTTCAGGCCGTGGTCGGCGACGAGCTCAGGGGTAATCACGATATCGTTGGGAATGGTCATCAAGCAGGGTTTCCGTAGGGCGGCTCTGGAAAATATTCCATGTGGGACTGGGTGGCGCGGGCGGTGTCTTCACCAAACAGGTGGCCGACCAGCCAGAGGGCCATGTCGATACCAGCCGAGATGCCGGCGCTGGTCACGACATTGCCGTCGTGCACATAGCGCTTGTCGATGATGTAGGTATGCGGCGCGTGGGCGCGCAGGAAATCGAGCGCACCGCGGTTGGTGGTGGCCTGGCGACCCTCAAGGAAGCCGGCACGGGCCAGCAGGGCCGAGCCGGTGCAGACCGAGGTCTGCCATTTGGCTGATGCCAGATATTCGCGGATTTCGCTGTTGAATTCGTCGTCCTGGGCCAGCACGCGGGTGCCCTTGCCGCCAGGGATAAGGACAAGATCGGCGTGTGGCTTGTCGGCAAAGGCGTAATCGGCGGTTATCCTGAGGCCGCGGGCGCAGGTGACGGCGGCCTCGCGCCAGCCGACGGTGCAGACCTTAAGCGGGGCGCCCATGAGCCTGGCGACCGAGAAGACTTCCCAGGGGCCGACGAAATCGAGTTCTTCGACGCCGGGAAAGACGAGGATGGCGATGCTGGCGGGATTGTCGGCGCTAGGCATGGTCGAGCCTCCAGATTATCTCGCCGCGGCAACCCCTCAGGAGGGGCCGGCGGCGCTGCGTCATCTCAGGCCGCCTCACCCAAAAGCCCGGAAAACAGGGCTCTTCCGTCGGTGCCGCCATGGGCTGCCTCGATCAGGTTTTCCGGATGGGGCATCAGGCCGAGTACGTTTTTCTTCTCGTTGAGAATGCCGGCGATGTCGCGCAGCGAGCCGTTCGGGTTGGTACCCTGGGCGTAGCGGAAGGCGATCTGGCCTTCACCGGTCATTCGATCCAGTGTCGCCTCATCGGCAAAATAGTTACCGTCATGATGCGCCACAGGGCAGCGGATGATCTGCCCCTCAGTGTAGCCGCGGGTGAAAGCGGTATCTGCATTGCAGACCTCGAGCTTGACCTCGCGGCAGACAAATTTGAGCGAAGTGTTGCGCATCAGCGCGCCGGGGAGCAGCCCGGCCTCGATCAGGATCTGGAAGCCGTTGCAGACGCCCAGCACCTTGACCCCGGCGGCGGCACGATCACGCAACTTGTCCATGATGGGCGAGCGGGCGGCGATGGCGCCGCAGCGCAGATAGTCACCATAGGAAAAGCCGCCGGGGATGACGATCAGATCGACATCGGGCAGATCCGTGTCCTGGTGCCAGACTATGGCCGGGGCGGTGCCCGATACCTTGGTCAAAGCCGCGATCATGTCGCGGTCTCGATTGAGCCCAGGGAAGACGATGACGGCGGATTTCATCGGCTATTCCTCGTTATGTCAGGAGTTGCGAGGCTCTTTTGGTGAGTCTTGGCGAAAAAGGCAAGGGCCGAAACAAGCATATCCCGGCCCGAAGCAATCGCACATGCGCAGAGCGCTATTCGGCAGGGTTGGTGGCCAGCTGTTCGTGGTGGCGCCTGGTGCCGGGCAGGTGGGCCCAATCGGGACGCTCGAACAGGAAATTGCCCATGCCGGTGCGCTTGACCAGCGCATAAAACACCAGGGGCGAAACGATGGCGATGGCCATGGTGAGGGCGGTCAGCATTGTGGGTTCGATCAGGCCGAACCTGATCAGCAATGTCCGCGAGATCCCCAGCGGCAGCACGAAGGCGACGTAGATGATCAGCGACTTGCTGCCCATCCAGCGCAGCCAGTCCATGGCCGGCAGGCGGCTGAGCAGGGCGGCGATGACACACAGGGCAGCGGTGCCGGCCAGCGCCAGAGCCAGGTGGACACCGGGCAGGCCGGCCCAGCCCATGACGGGGTGAACGGGCTGCATTGCAAAGCCCGGCGAAAACACCAGGGCGGCATGAACAGCGACCCAGGCCACAAGGCCGGCCAGCGCGAGGGCGATGTGATCGCTGGCCCAGCCGGCCAGGCGGAACAGCAGCGGCGCCAAGACATAGCCGGCATAGAAGAAGACAAAATAGGCGGCGAACTGATCGATGGCATAGCTGCCGGTGTGAATGGCGGCCATCTGCAGAATCGCGGCCACGGCAAGGACGGCCCATACCGGCGCGCGCAGGGCATGCATCAGCTTGGTCACCGCGCCCACCACGGCCAGCAAATAGATGAACCAGAGCACGCCATAGGGCTCCACCACGGCCCAGGCCAGCTGCTCGACCATGCCGAGCGGATTGGCGGCCAGCAGGCCCACCTTGAAGACAATGTGGATGAAGGCCCACAGCACGTAGAAATAGAGGTAGTGGACGACGCGTCGATCGGCAAAGGCCCGCCAGGGACGATCGATAACCTGCGACAGGAACAGGCCGGAGATCAGAAAGAACTCGGGCATGCGGAAGGGGGTCGCAAAGGCAATGGCCCAATGAAAGGCCCCCACGCCGCCGGTGTCCTCGCCGACGCTGGCGGCGGCATACATCATGACCACCAGAAAGATCGACAGGCCCTTGGCCATGTCTACCCAGTCGAGACGGTTGCTTGATGCCGGCATTGTCCACGCTCCCCTGCTTGCGACGGCATAATAGCTGCAAGAGGGGTGCCAGCGGGTAAACAGCCGCCGACAGGCTTAAGATTGATGCTTAATTGGTAAGCGGTTCGCTAAAGCGGAAACGCCCGGCCATGCGGCGGCCAACAGCCGTCATCGGTCCGCCGGACAGGCGCGCCGTGAGGTCGCGGCCGGAAAGGCGCGTGCAAGCACACAGCGCCAGCAAGGCTGCAAGAACTGCCCCAGGGCAATCTGATGGAGCTGAGCAGTCAGCGCTAGCGGCGTCTGGCCGTTGAGCCAAACGCGACTGGCTTAAGCTGACTAGACGGGGACCGAAGCGTAGGCCGCGAACAGCAGGCCGAGAGTGGCGAAGAACATAACCGAAAGAGAGATGGTTTTGAGCATAGCTGATTGGTCCGGCGCCGAGGCATAGCGCGCTAAAAGGATATAGCGGCAGGCGTTAATTTGAGATTTCGATCGCGTAGTTTTCGATCACGGTGTTGGCAAGAAGCTTGTCACACATGTTGGTGATCTGAGAACGCGCGGCCTCCGCATCGGTTCCCTCCAGAACAAGATCAAAGACCTTGCCCTGGCGGACCGAGGCGACGCCGGGAAATCCCAGCCCCTTGAGCGAGCCTTCGATGGCCTGCCCCTGGGGGTCGAGAACGCCGGCCTTGAGCGTTACGGTTACACGGGCTTTCATGGCAGGCTCCCGGCTACTGAACGAGGCGCGGACCAGTGGTCAGCGCATTTTCGGTTTCAACCAGAATGCCCAGGCGCTGGGCAACTTCGCGGTAGTTCTCGATCAGGCCGCCCAGGTTTTCGCGGAAGCGATCCTTGTCCATCTTGGTGCGGGTCTTGACGTCCCACAGGCGGCAGCTGTCGGGGCTGATCTCATCGGCCAGCACGATGCGCATCAGATCGCCTTCATAGAGGCGGCCACACTCAATCTTGAAATCGACGAGCTGGATGCCGACGCCCATGAACAGGCCGGTGAGGAAATCGTTGACGCGGATGGCCAGGCTCATGATGTCGTCGAGCTCGGCCGGGGTTGCCCAGCCAAAGGCCGTGATGTGCTCTTCACTGACCATGGGGTCGTGCAGCGCATCGTCCTTGTAGCAGAACTCGATGATCGAGCGGGGCAGCTGGGTGCCCGGCTCAAGGCCGAGACGCTTGACCAGCGAGCCGGCAGCAAAATTGCGCACGATGATCTCGAGCGGAATGATCTCGACTTCCTTGATCAGCTGCTCGCGCATGTTCATGCGACGAATAAAGTGCGTGGGAATGCCCAGGCCGTTGAGCTTGGTGAAAATGAACTCCGAGATTCGGTTGTTCAACACGCCCTTGCCATCGATGATTTCGTGGCGAGCGCCATCACCAGCGGTGGTGTCATCCTTGAAATACTGAACCAGAGTGCCGGGCTCAGGACCTTCGAACAAGATCTTGGCCTTGCCCTCATAGATTTTGCGACGACGGTTCATTGGGAATCCGGACCGTTGGGAGAGGAGGGTAATTTGGCCGCTTCATGCGCTAGAACCATGCAAAAAGGCAAGCTCTTTTGCATTATCGCAGGGGATAGGGGGTCTGCGCGGTGATTTGTTCGAGCGAAAGGTCGCAGCGCGGGAGGAGTCGTTGATTTGGCTGCCTGAACCGCCTATGTCGGTTGGCGAACGCCGCTGAAGCGGCATTGTCGGGGCAAGCGGGAGAGTGGCATGAGCCAGTTTGATGATCGGGCGAAGGGGCAGGAAGCCAAGTTCGCCTTCGATGCTGAGACCAAATTCAAGGCCGAGGCACGGCGCAACAAGCTGCTGGGTATCTGGGCGGCCGAGCTGCTGGGCCATACGGGCGACGCTGCAACGGCCTATGCGGCCGAAGTGGTGGCAGCCGACTTCGAGGAAGCCGGCGACGAAGACGTGTTCCGCAAGGTGTCGGGCGACATCAAGGCCAAGGGGCTCGATATTGGCGATGACGTGATTCGCACCAAGATGGCGCAGCTCACCCAGATCGCCAACGAGCAGGTTGCTTCGGAAGGCTGATCCGAGAGTTGGCACTGCCAGGGCAGTATCGAGGGGAGTCGGTCGCTGACCGGCTCCCCTTTTTTGTCGGAAGGCTAGCCGATGGTGACGCTGGTCACGTCAAAGGCCTTGCCGTTCATCTGATACTTGACGCTGACCTTCTCGCCGACTTTGAGGCCCGGGTCCTTGAAGTTTGCGGGCAGGACGTAGGACACGCCATTGGCCAGGGTCAGCTTGTGCGTCTTGAGATCAAATGCCTTGACCGTGCTGGCAATGGTCTGCGGCGCTGCCATGGCGGACGCGGCCGCCGGCTTTGCCGTGGCGTTGGCCGTTGCGGAGGCCGCAAAGGCGGCGCCGGGTGCGGCAACAAGAAGTGCGGTCAGGGCAGATGCAATAATTTTGCGCATGATAGTCGTCCATAAGGCTGTCGGGCATTTTGCCCGTCGAGTGCCGGTTTTCAGGTTCCGTCGTGTCGCAGGGAACTTGCCCTGCCGGCGTTGCCAAACCAGCCCCCAAAGATCTAGCGCCACAGCAAACGCCACTCAACTTACATAAATGTAAGCCGGCAGGCGCCAAATCTGCCATGATCTAGCCCTGCCAGGCCTAATAGTGGCGGTTGTTTGGCGATGTTCTGTTGAAGCGCGGGCAGGGGCGGTTCCCCGGCAATTTCATGTCGAGCAGGGACAGAAAGCCCGGACGTTGCCGTCAGGCGGGGCGGGTGACCCGGGTTGCCATGCCGATGGAGGCCGGCATGACCGGCTCGAAGCCATATTTGGCATAGAGATGGCGGGCATCGCCATCGGCGATCAGGCTGACATAGGCCCCCTGGGGCGCGTGGGTATTGAGGTGGTCCATGAGCGCGGACATGATGGTCTTGCCCAGCCCAAGCCCCTGGTGAGCGGGTTCGAGCGCGATGTCGACGATCTGGAAAGCGGTGCCACCATCGCCGATGATGCGGCCCATGCCGACCACGCTGCCGGCATGAACAATCCTGACGCCATGCCAGGTGTTGGGCAGGCCGGCGCTGGCCTGCTCGTGCGTCTTGGCGCTGAGGCCGGCCGCGACGCGCAGCCGAAGGTAGTCCTCGATGCCTGGCGCGCCGGGCTCAACCCGATATCCGTCCATCATAGCCGTTGCATCAGCCGGGTGAACATCAGCAGCCCCTCGGGCCAGGGACCATGTCCCGAAGCCAGGTTGATGTGACCGACATCGCCGGCCTGATGAAAGTCCGAGCCCCAGCAGGTGGCAAATTCGACGGCGCGTTCGACGGTGCACAGCGGATCGGTGTTGGAGGCGACCAGCAAGGAGGGAAACGGCAGCGGGTCGCGCTGAATGGGACGAAATCCGTGCGTTTCCTCCGGTGCAGCCGGGCTCAGTTCGATATCGGGCGGCGCGACCAGAAACGCCCCGCGAACATTGTCGGGCAGGCGCGGCGCGGCGTGGGCCAAGGCGATGACCGAGAGCGAGTGGGCGATAAAGACCACCGGCCGAGTGGTCAGCCGCGCTGCCTGATCGATGGTGGCGGACCAGTCATCGAGATCGGGTTCATCCCATTCGGCCTGTTCGACGATGGCAGCCGAGCGCATGCGTTCGGCCCAGCGCAATTGCCAATGGCCCTCGGCAACATTGCCCAGGCCGGGCAGGATGAGGATATCGCAGTCAGCCAGTTTCATGAGCGGTCTGTCCTTGGACGCATGAACGCCGCCATCGGCTCCGTCATGCCAATATGGCGATAAAAACCTTCCGCATCGGGCTTGGAAAGCAGCACGATGGCAACCCCGGGGCCCAGCAGTTCGGCCGCCGTGTCGAGCAGGGTCTGCCCGATATGCCGGCCCTGCTGATCCTGGATGACCGCCAGGTCGATACAATAGCAGACCCAGTGCCAGTCGGTGATGGCGCGGAACAGGCCCAGGAGGCTGCCCGCATCATCGCGTGCCGTGACCAGCAGGTCAGTATTGTCCAGCATGGCCTGCAGCCGCGCCGGATTGCCCAGCGGCCGGCCTGCCGCCAGCGTGGTGGCGCCGACACAGGCGACGTACTCGGCAGCTGTCAGGCCGGTTTCGCGGGCGTAGCGCACCATGGCTAGTCGCCAAACACCCGGGCAAAGATCGTGTCGACATGCTTGAGATGATAGGCATCATCGAACATGGCGTCGATTTGCGCATCGCTCAGAGTCACTTCGGGGTCGGCCTTGAGGTTGACTGCGAACTGGCCGGCGCGGTCGCCGCTCATTTCCCAGACCTTCATGGCGTTGCGCTGGACCGCGGCATAGCTGTCCTCGCGGCTGTAGCCGGCCTGGGTGAGGGCCAGCAGCACGCGCTGGGAATTGTGCAGGCCGCCGAGCAGGTCGAGATTGCGCCGCATGTTGTCGGGATAGACGACAAGCTTGTCGATGACGCCGGTGAGGCGGGCGAGGGCGAAGTCGAGGGTGACCGTCGCGTCGGGGCCGATCATGCGCTCGACCGAGGAGTGCGAGATATCGCGCTCGTGCCAGAGGGCAACGTTTTCGAGCGCGGGGACCACCATGCCGCGCACCAGACGGGCCAGGCCCGTGAGGTTTTCGGTAAGCACCGGGTTACGCTTGTGCGGCATGGCAGAGGAGCCCTTCTGGCCGGGAGAGAAGAACTCCTCGGCCTCGAGCACTTCGGTGCGCTGCAAATGGCGGATCTCGATGGCGACGCGCTCGATGGAGCTGGCGACGACGCCCAGCGTGGCAAAGAACATGGCGTGCCGATCACGCGGGATGACCTGGGTTGAGACCGGCTCGATGGCGAGGCCCAGCTTTTCGGCGACATAGGCTTCGACCTGCGGGTCGATATTGGCAAAGCTGCCGATGGCGCCGGAAATGGCGCAGGTGGCGATCTCCTTACGCGCTGCAACGAGGCGGGCGCGGTTGCGGGTAAACTCGGCATAGGCTTCGGCAAGCTTGACGCCGAAGGTGGTGGGCTCGGCATGAATGCCGTGACTACGGCCGATGGTAATGGTGTTCCTGTGCTCGAAGGCGCGGCGCTTGAGGGCGCCGAGCAGGGCATCGCAATCGGCGATCAGCAGATCGGCGGCGCGGGCCATCTGGACCGACAGCGTGGTGTCCAGAATGTCCGACGAGGTCATGCCCTGGTGCACGAAGCGGGCGTCGGGGCCGACGATTTCGCTGAGGTGGGTGAGAAAGGCGATGACGTCGTGCTTGGTGGTGCGCTCGATCTCGTCGATGCGGGCGACGTCAAACCCATAGTCGCCATGCTCGGCCTTGCGGGCGTTCATGATCTTCCAGATGTTTTCCGCCGATTCCTTTGGCACGACGCCGAGCTCGGCCAGCTTGGTGGTGGCGTGGGCCTCGATCTCGAACCAGATGGCAAAGCGGGTCTCGGCGGACCAGATGGACACCATTTCGGGGCGGGAATAGCGCGGGATCATTTTTTGGGCTTTCGCTTTGGAGGCAGACGGCTTGAATTGTCGGATCAGGCGAGGCGGGTAGTGGCGGCGGTGCGGATGGCGGCAATGCGGGGGCCATAGGTGGCCTGGTCGTTGCCGCCATAGACCGAGGAGCCGGCGACAAAGACATTGGCGCCGGCTTCGGCGACGGCACGGGCATTGTCCGGAGTGATGCCGCCATCGACCTCAAGATCGACGGGGCGCTCGCCGATCAGCGCGCGGGCCTGGCGCAACTTGTTGAGGGCCTCGGGAATGAAGCTCTGCCCGCCAAAGCCGGGGTTGACCGACATCACCAGCAGCAGGTCGATATCGTCGATGACATGGGCGAGGGCCGAAACGGGGGTGGCCGGATTGATGGCGACGCCGGCCTTCTTGCCCTCGGCGCGGATGGCCTGGAGGCTGCGGTGCAGATGCGGACCGGCTTCGGCGTGGACGGTGATGATGTCGGCGCCGGCCTTGGCAAAGGCGGGGATATAGAGGTCGACCGGGGCGATCATGAGGTGGACGTCAAAGGGCTTGCTGGTGATCTTGCGGATCGAGGCCATGACCAGCGGGCCGAAGCTGATATTGGGCACGAAATGGCCGTCCATGACGTCGACATGGATGTAGTCGGCCCCGGCGGCGGCAATGGCGGCGACTTCCTCGCCCAGGCGGCTGAAATCGGCCGAGAGGATGGATGGGGCGATGCGGATCGGTCGCGTGGTCATGGCAGCAATACCTCAGGCGCGAAAAGCAGGCCAGGCGCGGCGGACAGCAGGCGGCTGCCCGAAACCGGCAATTGAACGTGAACGAGGCTGGAATATAGCGGGCAGGGGGCGAGGGCAAGGGGCGCGGCCACGGCGCGGGCACGGCGGGGCGCTGGATTGCCCGAGGGCGGGAAAGTGCTGGCGGCTAGGGGCGCGGGGGCTTGAGCGCCAGGATTTGGGCCGGCAAGGCGTCGAAATCATAGGGCTTGGGCAGAAAATCGACCGTCAGCTCGGGCGGGGGCGTGCTGCCGCCCGAGGTGACCAGCACGGCAATGTCGGGCTCGCCATTGATGACGCGGGCCGCCAGATCCAGCCCGTTGAGGATCCCTGGCATGTCGATGTCGGTAAAGACCACGTCGATGGCGGGCTCGCGTGCCAGGATGCGCAGGGCCTCTTCGGCGCTGCCGGCCTGATGCACGAGGAAGCCGCTGTCATCGAGAATTTCTGCGGTGGCGATGCGCAGCAGCACCTCGTCCTCCACGACCAATACGGCAAGCTTGACTTCGTCCATGTTGCCCCCAACGGGCCAGGGCGTGAAAGCACACTGTATTGGTCCGATATGGTGCTCAACAAGCTCGCGACCCAATTCGTTCCGCACTGGAGTAGATCGCGATGGCCGTGGAGGAGACGTTCGGCCCGGGGCCGAGACGCCATGCCTGCCTCGAGCGGCAGGGCCTGTCGCCTTCACATCCTGGCGATGCGACACCGCGCGCATTGCTTTGACGCGCTGAAGGGGTAGAACTTCCCCCGCAAACGGGAGCGTCGATCGCGTGGAATTTTCTTTGCCATTGGTGTTCGGCGCAGGCGTGCTGAGCTTTCTGTCACCCTGCGTGCTGCCGCTGGTGCCGCCCTATCTCACCTATATGAGCGGAGCGAGCTTCGACCAGCTGCGCGATGAGGGGACTACCGCCGGTGCGCTGCAGCGCCGGGTGGCCTTCACCTCGCTGTTCTTTATTCTCGGTTTCACGGTGGTGTTCGTCACGCTGGGCGCCACGGCGACCGCCTTTGGCCAGGCATTCCGACAGGCGCTGCCGATCCTGACGCCGGTCGCCGGCGTGCTGATCATCGCGATGGGCCTGCATTTCCTGGGCGTCTATCGCATCGGCCTGCTGGACCGGCAGATCCGGCATCAGGGCCCGGGCGTGGCCAGCGGGCCGATGGGCGGGTTTCTGCTCGGACTGGCCTTCGCCATTGGCTGGACCCCGTGCATCGGCCCGGTGCTGGCCGCGGTGCTGAGCGTGGCGGCGAGCAAGAGCACTGCCTGGGAAGGGGCGGGGCTGCTGGGGCTGTATTCGCTGGGGCTGGGCGTGCCGTTTTTTCTGGCTGGGATCGCCGTGGGCCCGTTCCTCGCGTTCTTCCAGGGCTTCAAGCGCCATCTGCACACGGTGGAGCGCGTGATGGGCGGCTTGCTGGTGCTCACGGGCATCTTGTTCCTGACGGGCAATTTTACCCGGCTTTCCTATTGGTTCCTCGAAACATTCCCCGCCCTGGCCAATTTTGGCTGAGCGGTAATGTTCGCTTAACCGTGGTCACAAAAGCGTGAGTTTTCGGAGCCGAGTTCAGGCCTGGTTTACCCATGGCCTGCAACAGTGGGGCCATGAGCGGAACCCTGATGCCAGCGCTGGACCCGTCGACCCTGAACGCCCCCGATGTGGCCGGTGTGCGGGAGGCAAGGGTGTTATCCCCGGACGCCATCAGCGTTTCGGTCAGCCATGATATCGCCGAGGTCGAGGCCGTCTGGCGCGCGCTGACGCTCAAGGCAATTGAATCGCCGGGGCAGAGCTTCGATTTCATTCGCCTCTGGGTCGCCCAGCGCGGCATCGCCGCACAGGACCAGCGCTACGTCGTGGGCCGGGTTGATGGCGTGGCCGTTGCCCTGCTGCCGCTGCATCGCAAGCGCGTCTATGGCCTGCCTGTCATGACCTGGTTTCCGGGCGCCAATGCGGGATGCTACGCGCCCGTGGCCGACCATGACCGGCTTGCCGCGCTCGGCGCGGAGGGCCGCAGGGCCCTGTGGGCGGCCATGACGGGAGCGCTGAGCGGCGCCGACGTGGTGTATCTGCGCTCGATTCCAACGTCGGTCGGCGGGCATGAAGGCCTGTTCGACGAGCTGGGCAGCTCGCTGGCAGTGGAGACACTGTACCGTTCGCAATATGACAGCTGGGAGGCGTGCGACCGCCTGCAGCGCAGCAAGTCGCGGCGCAAGCATGACCGGCAACAGGGCGACCGGCTGACCGCCATGGGCGAGGTCAGCTTTGAAGAAATCCGCAATGGCGGCGATACCGGTGCGGCCATCGAAACGATGTTTCGCCAGCGCTCGGCCCGCTTCAAGGCGATGGGAATCCGCGACACCTTCGTGGCAGACCGGCTGATCGGCTTCTACCACGACACGGTGGCAGCCGATTCCGGAATCGATGTGCGGCTGCATGTGTTGCGCCTGAACGGCGATATCGTCGCGGTCCGCTACAATATCGTGCACAATGACCGCATGTTCTGCCTGATCTCGTCGATGAGCGACGATCCGGCGATCCAGCAGGGCTCACCGGGCAAGCAGTGCCTGTTGCGCGTGATGCAGACGGTGTTTGACCAGGGCATTGCCGTGTTCGACATGGGCAGTGGCTTTACCGACGAGAAGCGGCACTGGTGCAATGTGCAGATGCCGCTGCGCCAGCATTATATCGGGCTGAACTGGCAGGGTGCCCTTATCGTGCGTGCGCACCAGACGTTCCAGAAAGCCCGGGCCCGGATCAAGGCCAACAAGCAGCTCAAGTCGGCGTTTCGCATGGCGCGGCAACTGGTGGACCGGCTGAGTGGTGCGGCGCGGCCAAATTCGTCCGCCGACAGGTCGGAATAGGCCGTCAGAGCAGCTTGAGGCCGCGCAGCGAGGCGTGGCCGGTTTTGCCAATGATTATGTGATCATGCACCGTGATGCCCAGCGGCCTGGCGATGTCGTTGATCTCCTTGGTCATGCGCACGTCTGCCGAGGACGGCGCGGGATCGCCCGAGGGGTGGTTGTGCACCAGGATCAAGGCGGTGGCCGATAATTCCAGGGTTCGCCGGATCACTTCGCGCGGATAGACCGGGGTGTGGTCGACGGTGCCGGTCTGCTGCACCTCATCGGCAATCAGCCGGTTTTTCTTGTCCAGAAACAGGATGCGGAACTGCTCGATGCTCTGATAGGCCATCTGGCTGGCGCAATAGTCGATCAGCTGCGACCAGGACGAGAGGATGGGCTGGGTGGCATCGATCCTGTCGCGTCCAAACCGCGCCGCCACAGCCTGGATCACCTTGACATGGGCAATGGTCGTGGGCCCCAGGCCCTTGATCTTTGCCAGGCGCGCCTGGCTGGCGTTGAAGACGCCCGAAAACGAGCCGAACTCGCGCAGCAGGGTCTTGGCCAATGCCTTGGTGTCGCGCCGCGGGATGGCCAGCTGCAGGGCAAGCTCAAGCAGTTCGTAATCCTCAAGCGCGTCGCCGCCGACCTTGAGGAAGCGTTCGCGCACGCGCTGGCGATGACCGGCATGGTCATCGGCGGCAGCGTCTGACGCTGGGAAACCGGCCTCGGAGAATTCATCGGGCCGGCCGCTCATCATGCCGCCCGTGCAGCCAGGGGATTGAACAGGCCGCCGGGCGAGAGGGTGAAGACCTCGCAGCCGGTTTCGGTAATGCCGATGGAGTGTTCGCACTGCGCCGACAGCGTGCGGTCGCGGGTGACCGCGGTCCAGCCATCGGAGAGGATTTTGACGTCGGGGCGACCCAGATTGATCATGGGCTCGATGGTGAAGATCATGCCCGGCTTGAGCGGGGCGCCCGTGCCGGGCTTGCCGAAATGCAGGATATTGGGCTCATCGTGAAACAGCTTGCCCACGCCATGCCCGACAAAGTCACGCACCACGCTCATGCGCTCGGCCTCGGCCAGCACCTGGATGGCCGCCCCGATATCGCCGGTGGTGTTGCCCGGCCGGGCGGCAGCAAGGCCGGCCTCGAGGCTGGCATAGGTCACCTCGATCAGGCGCTCGGCCTTGCGAGAGATTTCTCCCACCGGATACATGCGGCTGGTGTCGCCGTGCCAGCCATCCACGATCAGGGTCAGGTCGATATTGACGATGTCGCCTTCGCGCAGCGCCCGATCGTCGGGAATGCCATGGCAGACGACATGGTTGATCGAGGTGCAGAGCGAGTGGCGATAGCCTTTGTAGAACAAGGTCGCCGGCACGGCGCCGTTGTCGCGGGCGAATTCATAGGCGATCTTGTCGATGGTTGCCGTAGGCACGCCGGGCTCGACATATTCGGTCAGGATATCGAGGGCCTGGGCGGTGAGCGCGCCAGCCTTGCGCATGCCGGCAAACCCCTCTGCGCCGTGCAGCGGAATGACGCCGGCGGTGCGGCGGGCTTTGGCAGGGGCGTCGACAAAGGTAATCATCAAGAACTCCGGTTGGTGCAGCGAAAATAGGCGCAGCGGCGCGCGAATGGAAGGCCACACCCATCGCTTGACGCGGTTATCACACAAGGGCATTGCTGTGTTCCATCATAGTCAGGAAACAATCCATGCCCAGCGCAGACAGCGTGACCGCCGGCCTTCTGGTGATTGGCGACGAAATCCTCTCGGGTCGGACCAAGGACGTCAATATCGGCGCGACCGCTGATTTCTGCACGGACCTGGGCATCGACCTCAAGGAAGTGCGGGTGGTCAGCGACGAGACTGACGAGATCGTGGACGCGGTCAACGCCTTGCGGTCGCGCTACACCTATGTGTTCACCACCGGCGGCATCGGCCCCACCCATGACGACATCACCGCCGATGCCATCGCCAAGGCCTTCGGCGTGGCGCTGCCGATCAACGCACAGGCGCGCGAGATGCTGGAATCACGCTGGCGCCAGAGCGGCACGGAGGTCAACGAGGCGCGGCTGCGCATGGCGCGGATCCCCGAAGGCGCCGACCTGATCGTCAATTCGGTCAGCGCGGCTCCGGGATTTCGTATCGGCAATGTGCATGTGATGGCCGGCGTGCCGGTGATCATGCGAGCGATGCTGGAAGCGCTGGCACCCACGCTGCACGGCGGCAAGAAGGTGCTCTCGGTAACGATCAAGGCTGCGGTGGGCGAGGGCACGGTGGGCGGACCGCTGGGCGCGCTGCAGGCCGAATATCCCGACGTCAAGATGGGCAGCTACCCCCAGATGGGCCAGGACCGGGTGATGACCGAACTGGTGCTGCGCTCTTCGGACGCGGCGCGGCTGGAAGAGGCCGCGGCCAAGGTGCGCGCCATGGTGGCGGCGGCGCACGAAAAGGCCGGTATTGCCGCACCTGCACAAGACTGATTGGCGTGGGGCCGCAGCTTTGCTACACAACGGCCTTCCAAATTCAACCGGGCGCATGACGCCGGTGCAGGAGAAGTGATTTGAGCGACCCCAACCAGAAGTCGTTCCCGGTGACCTGGGACCAGTTCCACCGTGACAGCCGGGCCCTGGCCTGGCGCCTGGCGGCACTCGGGCCTTTCGACGCGGTCGTGGCCATTGCCCGCGGCGGCCTCGTGCCTGCCGCCATCGTGGCGCGCGAGCTCAATATCCGTACGGTCGAGACCGTGGCGGTCAAGAGCTATGACCACCAGAACAAGGGCGGCATCCAGGTGCTCAAGGAGATCAGCCAGCCAGTGCTCGATCTGGCGACATCGGGGGCAAAGGTGCTGATCGTGGACGATCTGGTCGATACCGGCTCGACGGCGCGCGTGGTGCGCGACATGCTGCCCGGCGCCCATTTTGCCACCGTCTATGCCAAGCCCAAGGGCCGCGAGATGGTCGATACCTTCATCACCGAGGTCAGCCAGGACACCTGGATTTTCTTCCCCTGGGACCTGGACGTGGCCTATGTCGCCCCGATCAGCGGCGGAACGGACTAGCTTCGGACGCGCAAGCGGGCGTGGTGGAATGGTAGACACACCGGACTTAAAATCCGGAGACTGTATAGTCGTACGAGTTCGAGTCTCGTCGCCCGCACCATATTGATATTGTGTCGTTTTCCGCCGGGTGTGCGGGCCGGCGGCCCGGGTGTGCGGCTCAGGGGTGGTGCGCCTGGCGGTAAGGCGTCAGCGGCTCACAAGGCTGTCCTGCTGATGATCGGCATGGGCCGGCGCGCTCGGCTGAGGGGCCAGTTCAGGCGCGATGCCGGATATGGCGGCGCGCAGCATGGCCTCGTCGGCCGGTCCCAGATTGCCGAAATCAAGAATGTAGAGCAGGGCGGCGGCAGTGTCCTTGACGGTGCGCGCCGGTGGCGGGCTCTGCAAGGCCTCAAGGGCCGGGCCATAGGAATTGCGAACCGAATGGGCGCCGTCAGAACCCGCACAGACCATGAGTTCGTAATTGGTCACCTGGGCACGGAATTCGGCGATGAGCGAAGACAGGCTGCGGGTACGTCGAGCCATTGTGAAATCCAGAAGGCTGCGCGGTATTGCGTGCCATAATGGTCAGGCCAAGAGGGTCGCAAAACAAGTCAGGAAAATCCTGCCAACCGGCAGGGTGCGCTTGGGCGGGCCATTGCGAGGGTGTTAGGATTGCGCGGGCCGGCGATGAAAACCGGCCAGGACAGGCATGACAGGAACAAGATGATCGAACGGATCGAGACGGGAATTGCGCCATCGTCGGCGCCGGTAAATGACGCGATCAGGGCCGGCAGGCAGGTCTGGCTGGTGGCCATCGCCGAGGACCCCGCAAGCGGCGAGATCGTGGCCGGCGGCATCGAGGAACAGACCCGGCGGACCCTGCAGAACCTCGATATTGCGATCAGGGCGGCCGGTGGCACGCTGGCCAATATCGTCCAGGTTCAGGTGTTTCTGGTCGAGGGCGCCGACGCCAGGGGCATGAATGCGGTCTATGCCGAGTTTTTCGCGCAGCCTTACCCGGTGCGGGCCACCGTGGTGGTCAAGGCGTTGCTGGCCGAGGGGCTCAAGGTTGAAATGCTGGCCACGGCGGTACTGGACTGATGTTGCTCAAAGCTGCACTTCTCGAAGAGATCAAGGCGGGCAAGGTCGATCTGATCTTCCGGCGGTGGAACCGGCCGACGGTGAAGGCCGGCGGCACGCTCAAGACCAAGGTGGGGCTGCTGGCGATCAAGGCGATCGACGACATGGCGCCCGAAGACGTCACCGAGCGGGACGCGCAGCGCGCCGGCTTCCAGGATTTGGCGGCCTTCCGCAAATGGCTCGACACGATGAAGCCGGGGCATCTGTTCCAGCGCATCGAGGTCGGCTATCTGGGCGAGGCCTAGAACGGGGGCGGCGCCACGAAGGTCATGAACTGGTCGGTCGTGGGGTGGGTGAAGCCCAGTTCGGCGGCGTGCAATTGCAGCCGGTCGGCGGCGGCCAGGGCTTCGGCATCGGCATAAAACGCATCGCCCAGAATCACATGGCCGATGGCCTTCATGTGAACCCTGAGCTGATGGGTGCGCCCGGTCAGGGGGTGGAGACGCAGGCGGGTGGCGTTGGCCTCGCGCTCGAGAACGGTCCACTCGGTCTGGGACGCCTTGCCATTTTCGTAATCGACGCGCTGGCGCGGCTTGTTGTTCCAGTCGGTGGCCAGAGGCAGATCGACGAGGCCGGAATCGGCCTGGACGATGCCGGCGACGCGGGCGATGTAGGACTTGGTCGTCCTGCGGTGCTCGAACTGGCTGCCGATGCGGCCATGGGCGCGCTTGTTGAGCGCCATCACCAGCACGCCCGAGGTATCCTTGTCGAGGCGGTGGCACATGCCGGCCGTCGGCCAGGTCTGGCGGGCCCGATACTCCAGACAATCCCACAGCGAAGGGTCCTTGCCCGGCACGCTGAGCAGGCCGCTCTGCTTGTCGAGCACCAGGATATCGTCATCCTGATGCAGGATGTTGAGATAGGGATCGAGCGGCGGAAAATAGTCGGTGAGAGTGGGCATGGGACCAAGCATGGGCGCGATGTAGCAGACTGCCCGGGCTTTGACTATCACCCGCCGGTGCGGAGGAGAGACGGCGCTGGGGCGGGCCGAAAAATCGTGCGTTGTGACGACTATGTGAGGGAACGGAGGAGGGCCGGTGCCGTTGTGTCGCCGATATCGAACACAGGAGCCCACCATGCATAAAGATGAAGTCGAAGGCGCCGGCAAGCAGGCCAAGGGCGCGGTCAAGGATGCCGCAGGCGGCCTGACCGGCAATACCAAGCTGCAGGCGGAAGGCAAGATGGACAAGGCCGAAGGCAAGGTCCAGCAGAAGGCCGGCGAGATCAAGGACAAGGCGCGCGACGCGCTGAAGAAATAGACCGCCGGTAATGTGACGCCGGAAGGCCGCTCCGATGGGGCGGCCTTCTGGCGTGATCAGGTGAGGCTGTAATGCAGGCGCGCGCAGGCGGGGCCCAGCATCTTGGCCGAGAGCAGCCTCGCCGAAGTGCGCAGGCCGACGGCGGGAAATAGCGGGATGCCGCCGCCGATGATCTCGGAAATGACGTAGATTTCGATTTCGTCGAGAGCGCCTTGCTGCATGAAGGCCATCTGCAGCCGGCCGCCGCCCAGCATCCAGACATTGCCATCGTCGAGTGCCCGCAGTTCGGCAATCAGCGCGCCAAGGTCCGAGCGGGTTTCGAGCGGCCCCTTTGGGTTGTCGAGGGGGCGGGAGGTCACGACGATGACACGCTGATCGGCATATTCCCACTCGCCGGGATAGCGGGCGATCCAGTCATAGGTGGCGCGCCCCATGACCACGGTGCGGATGGTCTTGATGAAGCTGCGATAGTCGTGCTCGCCGAGATCGAGGTCGGGCTGCTGGGTCAGCCAGTCGAGGTTTTCATCGGGCGTGGCGATGAAGCCATCCAGGCTGGTGGCGATGTAGCCGACGATCTTGGCCATTTTCTGCAGTCTCCCTGGCAAGTTGTGTCGGACCACCATGGCAGGGAACGCTGACAGGCTGTGTCAGCATCGGCGGCGGCGGGTGATGACACTGGAATGCGGCGCGCGGGCCCCGTAAGGTCGGATGATGCAGACCACGATCTTTGACACAGCGCTGGGGGAGTTCGGCATCGGATGGACCGAGGCCGGACTGGCGCGCGTGCAGTTGCCGGGCCTGGATCGGGCCGAACTGCTGCGGCGGATCAATCGCGATGGCGCGGCCCGGGGAGAGCCGACGCGTGCGATCGAGGCGCTGATCAACCAGATTGACGACTATGCGAGCGGCGCGGCGGTGGACTTTTCCACGGTTGCTCTGGATCTGAGCGGCGTGCCGGCGTTCCATCGGCGTGTCTATGAGGCGCTGCAAGGGGTTGGCTGGGGGCAGACCACCAGCTATGGCGCGCTGGCGCGCCTGCTTGGCGATGCGGGCCTGTCGCGTGCGGTGGGGCAGGCGATGGGCGCCAATCCCATGCCGCTGGTCATTCCATGCCATCGGGTGCTGGCCAGCAATGGCAAGCCTGGCGGGTTTTCCGCGCCGGGCGGCGCCCAGTCCAAGATAAAGATGCTGGCGCTGGAGGGTGTTTCCGTCGGCACGCCAGCTGGCCAGATGACATTCGGGTTCTAGACGATGGGCATTGAGATCGAACGGAAATTCCTGGTCGTGGGCGAGAGCTGGCGCGATCATGTCACGAGGCATTCGGCCCTGCGCCAGGGCTATCTCTCCACCAATGCCAAGGTCACCGTGCGTGTCCGCATCGTTGACGAGGCAAATGCGGTGCTGACGCTCAAGGGACCGACGAGCGGCATTTCCCGGGCCGAGTTCGAGTACACCATCCCGCTGGAGGAGGGCCGGGCGCTGCTCGACCTGGCGCGGCCCAATGTGGTGGAGAAGCGCCGCCATATCGTGCCCCATGCCGGCCTCACCTGGGAGGTGGACGTGTTCGAGGGCAGCCATGCCGGGCTGGTGATGGCCGAGGTGGAGCTCACAAGCGCCGACCAGGTCGTCACGCTGCCCGACTGGGCGGGGCAGGAGGTCAGCCATGACGACCGCTATGCCAATGCCAGCCTGTCGCGGAGCCCCGGTGTGCCCGTGCCCGAGCCCGACGCAGGGTGAGGGAGCACGTCCTTCCTCGGGGATGATCGCGCCCAATGCCGTTCGTCAACGGGCCGGCTCTGGCTGACAACGGGCCGGGGCGGCGATGCCGGGTCAGGGCCGCGCCTTGGCATTGAACAGTCCGTTCGACCCGAAGTTTGATCTCGATCATGGCGGATGGCCTGCGAACTGCCCACATAGAGGAGACGAATAAAGGAGATTGAGATGACCAAGGATTTTGCAGGCAAGGTTGCCTTCGTCACGGGTGCCGCTTCGGGCATTGGTGAAGCCGTCGCCAGGCAGCTCGCCGAACGCGGCGCCAAGGTGGTGATTGCCGACCTCAAGCTCGATGCTGCCGAGGCCGTCGCCAAGGCAATCAAGGATGCGGGCGGCGAGGCGGCGGCGGTTGCCGTGGATGTCAGCAAGATCGAACAGGTGGAAAAAGCCGTGCAGTTCACCGTCGACACGTTCGGCGGGCTCAATGTGGCCGTGAACAATGCCGGCATTGGCGGCAAGACGGCTCCTCTGGGGGAGTATGGCTTTGACGACTGGCACAAGGTCATCGACGTCAATCTCAACAGCGTGTTCTACTCGATGAAATACGAGATCGCGGCGATGCTCGCCCAAGGCGGCGGCGCCATCGTCAACATGGCCTCGATCCTGGGTTCGGTCGCCTTCCCCAATGCTCCGGCCTATGTCACCGCCAAGCATGGCGTGGTGGGCATGACCAAGTCGGCGGCGCTCGATTATGCCAAGAAAGGCATTCGCGTCACGGCAGTGGGCCCCGGCTTCATCGAGACGCCGCTTTTGGGCGCGATGCCCAAGGAGGCGCATGACGGCCTGACGACGCTGCATCCCAATGGGCGCCTGGGCACATCCGATGAAGTGGCCGCGCTGACACTGTTCCTGCTGTCGGACGCCGCCTCCAATATCACCGGATCCTACCATCTGGTGGATGGCGGCTACACCGCGCAATAAACGCCCCAAGCCTGGGGAGCAAGGCACCGGGCGAAGGCATCTGCCTTGTCCGGTGCCCTGCCAATGACGGGATCAGACCGCGATCTCGGTGCGCAATTGCGGGATATGCACGCGGCCATGGCCCAGCTTTTCGAGCGCCGCGAATATCTTGCGACGGTCGACCACCTGATGGCTGTGGTGCACGCCAGGCCCGACCAGCCCTGCCAAGACGTCCTGGGCGACCAGCGCCGCCACGGCGGCCGTCACCGCTGCTTCGCGCTGGCCGAAGAAAAAGGCGTCCTGCGCCACGCGTCTTCCTGCCCGCATGCCGCGAGCCGTGACGGAGAGAACGCATTTGTCCGAGCCGACAGTGGACATGCGGCTGAGGCGTTCAACCAGCTTCTCCACCGTGCGATTGCCCGCAAACCGGCGGCCCACCCAAAACAGGACGCTCGTCAGCAATGCTGAGTCATAGGTGACGCGCGTGACTGTCCGCACGCCGGGCATGGTGCGGGCCAGCACATGCTGATCGGCAAAGTCCATGAAATAGGCCGTTCGCAGACCAAAGTCCGGCCCGAATTCGATGCGGCGCTCGTCCCGTGGCGCCTCCGGGTCGAACATATTGTGGGTCGACCAGGCAATCGCTGCCGCGCCATGCTCGTCACCGGCGCCCATCAGAATGCCGATCTCGATGCTCTCGACCTCGTCCAGTTCGTCAGCGGCGCTGGCGGCCAGCAGATTGGTGAGCCCGGGAGCCAATCCCAAGGACAGCACTATCGGCGAATCCGCCCCAAGCGCCTCGACGCGCTGGAAAAAGGCGTCCCCGGCGGTAACGTCGATATAGGCAATGCCGCGCCGGGTCACCTCCGCCACAAAGGCGGTGTCGGTCTGGTCGATAGCGGCGACCACCAGGTCAACGCCCTCGAGCGCTGCGGCCCAGGTGCCCGGCGCGCCGAGGTCGATGAAGCGCCCCGCAAAGCCGCTGGCTTGGGCCTTGGCGAGGCTCCGACCGGCGACGATAAGCTGGTTCTCGCTGCTGGCCGCGAGCATGGCGGCAATCTGCCTGCCGACTGCGCCATAGCCGCCGACGATGAGGATGGTGGGCATTTTTTCAGCTGCTCCATTGCATTGACTGCATGGAGATAGCCGAGGACTCTCCCGATACCGATGCTACGTATCGCCGCTCCGAGGTGGGAAGGTTGGCTTTATTGCCAGCGCTTGAAGCTCTTGAGGTGGGTCAGCGCCTTGGTGACTGTCTGGGTGAGTTTTTCGACGCTGTCGGTAACGGGCACGACCAGCACGTTCTCGGTGTCCGGGTCTGGGACCTCAAGGGTGGCAAACTGGCTGTCGAGGAGGCTGGCAGGCATGTATTCGTGGTGACGCCTGGCCATCCGCTCGCCGATTACCTCACGCGAGCCCTCCAGATAGACGAACAGGATCGGCTCACCTGCCTGCTGCGTGAGGAAGTCGCGATAGGTGCGCCTGAGGGCCGAGCAGGCGCCGACGGCGGCGTCCTTCCTGTCGGCCGCTTCATGCAGGGCGGTGGCGAGCTTTTCCAGCCAGGGCCAGCGGTCCTCATCGGTCAGCGGCGTGCCGGCGCGCATCTTTTCGACATTGGCCGGCGGGTGATAGCCGTCGCCATCCAGAAACGGCACATGCAAGCGGCGGGCGATGGACTGGCCGACCGTGGACTTGCCGGACGAGCTGACGCCCATGACGATGATGATGCGGGCGGGTGTGATCATGGCTCAGGCCGTCGCGGTAAAGGCGCCATCCACATAGAGGATGTGGCCATTGACGAAGGAGGCGGCATCAGACGCCAGAAAGACGACGGCGCCTCCCAGTTCCTCGGGCTTGCCCCAGCGGCCCATCGGGGTGCGCGCCTCTAGCCAGCTATTGAACTTGTCATCCTTGGCGAGGACTTCATTGAGCTCGGTGGCAAAATAGCCGGGGGCGATGCCGTTGACATTGAGGCCGTGCGGCGCCCAATCGACCGCCATGCCGCGTGTCAGATTGGCGACGGCGGCCTTGGAAGCGGCATAGGGCGCGATGGCGGCGCGCGACATGCCCGACATCAGCGAGCAGGTGTTGATGATCTTGCCGCGGCCGCGCGCGATCATATGGCGCGAGACGGGCTGGCTGACATTGAAGACCGAGGTCAGATTGGTGGCAATCACCTGGTCAAACTTCTCAGGCGGGAAGGCTTCAAGGCTGGAGCGGAACTGCATGCCGGCATTGTTCACCAGAATGTCGATGGGCCCGATTTCGTCTTCAATGTGGTTGATGGCGTCGTTGATGCTATCGCGATTGGTCACGTCGAACGCCACTGCGTGGACGCTCGCACCAGTTGCGGCCAGATCCTGGGCAGCTGCGCCCAGGGCCACCGCATCACGGGCATTGAGAATGATGACAGCGCCAGCCTGGGCGAGTGCCTTGGCCATTGCCAGTCCGAGACCCCGGCTGGAGCCGGTGACCAGGGCGCGCTTCCCGGTCAGATCGAAGGGAGAGGACATCAAACGGTCTCCTGATAATGGGCGAGGCGGTAGGTCTTGTCTGCCATAGCAAGAAAAACTACCATACAAGACGGTGATTTTGACCCAATTTTGCATGAAAGCGGCTTTCTTCGTCCGCCGTATTGTGGTCAGGTTCGCCGCCGCGCGGCAGGCGTTGCGCGAACCTTATGCGAAAATTCTCGGAAGGACTGCTAGTATGTCGACAGCGGATATCGGCCTGATCGGCCTTGCTGTGATGGGTTCCAACCTGGCCCTCAACATCGCCGAAAAAGGCTACACCATCGCTGTCCACAACCGGTCGGCCGGGCGTATCGATGAATTCGTCGAGGAGGCCAAGGCCCAGGGGCTCGACGGCAAGACCGTACCCAAATACGAGCTGGCCGAGTTCGTGGCTGCCGTAAAGCGCCCGCGCTCGATCATCATCATGGTCAAGGCCGGCAAGCCGGTGGACGAAATGATCGAGCAGCTGTTGCCGCTGCTGGAAGAAGGCGACGCGATCATTGAATGCGGCAATTCGCTGTTCACCGACACCCAGCGCCGCTTTGACTACCTCAAGCCCAAGGGCATCGGCTATCTCGGCGTCGGCGTTTCGGGCGGCGAAGAAGGCGCACGGCATGGTCCCTCGATCATGGTGGGCGGCTCCAAGGAGCAGTGGCACAATGCCGAGCCCGTGCTGACCGCCATTGCGGCGAAGTTCAACGGCGAGAGCTGCTGCGCCTATCTGGGCGAGGGCGGCGCCGGCCACTTCGTCAAGACCATCCACAACGGCATCGAATATGGCGACATGCAGATGATCGCCGAAGTCTATGGCGTGATGCGCGACGGCCTGGGCATGAGCCCGAGCGAATGCGCCGAGGTGTTCAAGGAGTGGAACAAGGGTCCGCTCAACTCCTATCTCATCGAAATCACCGGCCATGTGCTGGCTGCCGTCGACGATCAGTCGGGCAAGCCGCTGGTCGAGCTGATTCTCGACAAGGCGGGCCAGAAGGGCACCGGCGTCTGGTCGGCGATCGCAGCCCAGCAGATGGGCGTGCCGGCAACCGCCATCGAGGGCGCCGTGGCGGCTCGCTCGATCTCGTCGCGCAAGGATGAGCGCGTTGCCGCCGAAGCCATCTATGGCAAGCCCAATCGTGCCAAGACCGATGTGACGCTGGCCGATCTGGAACAGGCGCTGCTGGCGGGCAAGATCGTTTCCTACGCGCAGGGCTTTTCGGTGATCGCCAAGGCGAGCGAAGAAAACGGCTGGGCATTGCCGCTGTCCACGATCGCCAAGATCTGGCGCGCCGGCTGCATCATCCGCTCGCGCTTCCTCGACCAGATGTCGGCGGCCTATGCCAAGGGCGGCAATGTCAACCTGCTGGTGGTGCCCGACTTCGTGACGCTGATGAAGGATGCCCATCCTTCGCTGCGCAAGGTCGTCGCGGCGGCTGCCGTGGGCGAGTTCCCGATGATCTGCCTGTCGGCGGCGCTGAGCTATTTCGACAGCTACCGCCAGGCGCAGGGCACGGCCAACCTGATCCAGGGGCAGCGCGACTTCTTTGGCGCACATGGCTTCGAAATCGTTGGACGCGGGGCAGATCTGCACGGAACCTGGCCATCGACGCTGGGCAAGTAGGCTCGAGGATGCTTTAAGCAGGGGCGTCGATCGCGAGATCGGCGCCTTTTTTATTTTTGTTGGGATGATCATGGGCAGGCGCAGCTTCAAGCAGGGGCTCAATCTTCGTTGGCGCCGGATCTGGCTGCCACGGTGGCGCCGCCGGATGCTGTTCGTCGTGGGCGGCATTTTCGTGGGGCTGGCTGCGGTGGCCATGGCCTTCATGGCGGATGAAGCGCAGCGCTGGTTCTTTGCGGCGCAGCAACGCTGGACGTACCTGCCGCTGCTGGTGACCCCGACCGGGTTCGCGCTGCTGGCATGGCTGACCAAGCGGTATTTCGACGGCGCGCAGGGCAGCGGCATTCCGCAGGTCATCGCCGCCCGGCAAATGACCGACATGCAGGCCAAGCAGCGCCTGGTATCGCCCCGACTGGCCGTGGCCAAGATGTTCCTGCTGACCGCTGGGCTGGCGGTGGGCGCCTCGGCGGGTCGCGAAGGCCCCACGGTGCAGATCGGCGCCTCGGTGATGTTCTTTCTGGGACGCTTTGCGCCCCATCGCCAACCCGGACTGCTGCTGGCGGGCGCGGCGGGCGGCGTGGCGGCGGCGTTCAACGCGCCGCTGGCGGGCATCGTGTTCGGCATCGAAGAGATGAGCCGATCATTTGAACTGCGCACCAGCGGGCTGGTGCTGGGCACCGTCATCGTGGCGGGGCTGACCTCGCTGGCCGTGCTGGGCGACTATACCTATTTCGGCCGGTCCAACGAGGCGCTGGCGATCAGTGCGCACTGGTTCGCCATTCCGGTGGTCGGCCTGGTGTGCGGGCTGGCAGGCGGTGGTTTCAGCCGCGTGGTGATCGCCTTTGCCCATGGCCTGCCGGGCCGGGCGGGCAGGCTGATCAAGCGGCATCCGGTGCTGTTCGCCGCCGCCTGTGGCCTCGTCGTTGCGGTGTGCGGCATCCTGACGGGCGGGGCGGCCTTCGGCACCAGCGCGGAGCAGGCCAAGGCCATTCTGGCGGGCGAGGAAGTCACGGGCCTGTTCGGCCCGCTCAAGCTGATCGCTACCATGGTCACCACGATGAGCGGCATTCCGGGCGGGATTTTCTCACCCTCTTTGTCGGTGGGCGCCGGGCTGGCGACGCTGCTGCAGGGGCTGTTGGGCATTCCCATCGGCGCGCTGGCGATCATGTGCATGGCGGCCTATCTGGCAGCCGTGCTGCAGGCGCCGATCACGGCCTTCGTCATCGTCACCGAAATGACGGGCAATCACGCGCTGATCTTTCCGGTGATGATGTGCGCGGTGATCGCCTCGTTCGTGTCCAAGGGCATCTGCAAGGAGGGCATCTATCACGCCCTGGCGCACCAGATCCTGCACAAGTCTCAGAGCGCGCGGAACATCACGTAGCTGTCGACATAGCCAAGGCGGGGGTGGTTGAACGCCTCTGGGAGGGTGCCCACGATGGCAAAGCCCAGCTTCTGCCACAGCGCGACGGCGCCGGTATTGGTGGAGACCACGTGGTTGAACTGCATGGCCCGGAAACCGCGCTGGCGGGCGCGCTCCAGCGAGTGTTCGCACATGGCGCGGGCGATGCCCTGACCGCGGGCCTCGGGGGCGGTCATATAGCCGCAATTGGCGACATGGGCGCCGCCGCCCTGCTGGTTGGCCATCAGGTAATAGGTGCCCAGGATGACGCCATCGCGCTCGGCCACGAACACTTCATGGCTGGGCCCCAGCCAATAGGCCAGCACGGCGGCATCGTCGAGATGGGGAGAGATCGCGTAGGTGTCGCCGGCCGCAAGGGTCGGCGAGACGATGGCCAGGATGGCGTAGGTATCGGCCTCAGCGGCCGGACGAATCTGGAGTGCTGTCATCGTCTGCGTCTTCATCAATGGGCGGCACCCGAATCTGGCCGGGTGGCGCCATGTCGGGAACCTGCGGCTTGTTGGCGATCGAGGGGCGCCGGCCCAGCTCGAACCGCCAGGCGGCCACGGCGAATATTGCCAGTGCGATGAGCAGGGCAATAGCGGCAGCGACAAAGGGGGCGCCGGGAAAATAGTCGGCGGCAGTGCGGTCGCTGGTGAAGTGGGAAAAGATCTGGGTGGCGGCCAGCGGGCCGATGATGGTGGCCAGGGAATTGGCGGCGTTGACCGCGCCCTGCAGCTCGCCCTGCGCATTGTCCGGGACCTGGCGGGAGAGGATGCCATTGATCGCGGGCGGGGCCAGGCCGCTGATCGCCCCGACCATGATGAAGGTGTACAGATAGACGACCTGATCGGTGAAGGCGACGCCGATAAAGGCGATGATCGCGGCCAGCAGGCCCAGCATGGCCACGGGCGGCTCGCCCAGACGCTTGACCATGGGCCCGACCAGCACCGCCTGACTGATGGCAAAGCCAATGCCGAAGGCGCCCAGCGCCCGGCCGATATTGGAGGAAGTGAAGCGGAAGACCTCGACGGTGAAATAGCTGAAGACCGTGGGCAGGGCCTGCGCGGCCAGCGAGAAGGCGAAGAGCACGGCCAGCAGCCATATCACCAGCGGGTACTGGCGCAGCGCGACAATGGCACCGAAGGGATTGGCGCGGCGGATATCGAACTTGCGGCGCGAATGCTTGGGCAGGCTCTCGGGCAGCACCAGCAGGCCAAACAGGAAATTGGAGAAGGCGAGCGCGGCAGCGGCAAAGAACGGCACGCGCGGGCCGAATTCACCCAGCTCGCCCCCGATCACCGGGCCGATGATGAAGCCCAGGCCGAAGGCGGCGCCGATAAGGCCGAACCGGTGCGTGCGTTTGTGGGGCGGGGTGATGTCAGCCATGTAGGCGGTCGCGGTCGACACCGCGGCGCCGGCAATACCGGCAATGATGCGGCCGATGAACAGGTACCAGACCACCGGGGCGATCGACATCATCAGGTAGTCAAAAGTCAGCCCGAGCAGGGAGAGCAGCAGTACCGGACGGCGCCCAAAGCGGTCCGACAGATTGCCCAGCACCGGGGAGAAGACAAACTGCATGAAGGCATAGGCAAAGACCAAGTAGCCGCCAATGACGGCCGCGTTGGCAACGCTGCCACCGGTAAGGTCCTCGAGCAGCTCGGGCAGCACTGGCACGATGATGCCGACACCGACCATATCAAGCAGGATCGTCACCAGAATACAGGTGAGAGTTAGTCGTGATCTGGTCGCTGCTTGCATCGCGGGGCGCTTAGGTTGGGAATTCCGGAGGGCTGATGACGTGTCGCGCAGTTGACACAGGCAGTTGGTTCAAAGCAAGGCCTCAAGGGGAGGAAGGCTGCGCCCAATGTGACCTGATGACCGATTATTGAGTGGATTGAGGGGGTTGTGGCGCGGCTCTATCGAAATGATTCATCGCGCTGGCGGCGTTGGCATCATAGCTGTAGAGCCAGTCGAGCCGGCCCAGATGCCCATGACTGCCTTGTGCGGCAATAACGCCGTCGCGGGCGAGGCTCAGCGGCCAGGGCATGTGGAAAGCCACGCCATTGCTCAGGCTGGTGCGCGCCACGCGCCAGACGCGCGGCTGGCGAATGGCCTGGTAGCGGGCGAAGGCCGCTTCGGCATCGGGCTGTGCGACCAGCAGGGGCGCCAATATGGCAGCATCCTCAATGCCCATGGCCGCGCCCTGAGCCTGGAACGGGACCATGGCGTGGGCGGCATCGCCGAGCAGGCCGATATTGCCGGCATACCATTGGGTGGTGTGCACCGTATAGAGCGGCCAGGGTGTCCAGCTGTCGGCTGCCGCCGCCAGAATCGCGGCGATGCGGGGGCTGCTGACGCTGGCCTGCTGCAGCGGCAGCGTAGCGGCCTGGGCCCTGTTGGCGGCTTTGGCGAACAGCGCGATGTTGACCTGCCGACGATGCGGCAGCGGATAGCAGACCACATGATAGCCTGGGCCGAACAGCACGGAGACGCGGTCCAGCGCAATCTGGCCGGCGACCGACTCGAAGGGCAGCAGCGTCCGCCAGGCGACGCGATGGCGATCCTGGGCCTGAGGGCCGTCGAGCAGGGCGCGGCGGGTCTGGGAGTGGACGCCATCGGCGCCGATAAAGGCACGGCCCCGGCTGGTGCGGGTCTGCCCGTCGGCTTCATCGATCGAAACGGTGACGCCGCGCGCATGCGAAACGACGTCCCAGCTGCGCACGCCGAACATCATGTCGATATTGGCGAAGCGTCGGGCAGCCTTGTACAGCGTATCCACCAGATCGGCGCGGTGCATCACTGCATAGGGGGCGCCGAACCGGGTCCGCATGATCTGCCCCAGCGCCATGGTCACCAGCGGTTGGGCGCGTCCATAGGGGTAGACGTCGATGCCCGCCGGCTCGAGGCTGCGGGCGGCAATGGCGTCATCAAGGCCGAGGCCATCGAGTACACGGCGCGCATTGGGGCTGATCTGCAGGCCGGCGCCGAATTCGGAAATCACCGGATTGCGCTCAAGCACCACCACGGTGGCGCCGAACTTTGCCAGAGCCAGAGCCAGGCTCAGTCCGGCAATGCCCGCGCCCGCGATGTGATAAACCTGGCCGGTAGCCGGCATGTCAAACCAGTCTTAGGCTGCGTCAGCCTGATAGATCGCCGAGAGCGGGGTGGAGGTGCCTGCTGCCAGCCGCGAATTGAAGACGTAGTGAGTCGAGCAGTACGGGCAGACGATTTCGCTGTCCTTGCCCATATCGAGATAAACGTGAGGGTGATCGAACGGGGGCAGAGCGCCGATACACTGGAATTCCTTGGACCCGATCTCGATCTGACGCAGACCTTCGGTATTGTGGAAATGAGGCGTAGTGCCGTGTGCCATCGCGAAGTACCCGGTGCGGTGATTTGATTTGGCCGGACCTTAGTGCAAGGCCCGAGGCAAGGGAAGGCTCCCCCAGGTCAATCTGCCGATCGGCTATTGATTTGTTGCGCCAATCCCGCAAACAAGACCCATCGGCTCCCGCAAGCAGCATCTGGTGAGACTATGCCCACTTTTGAATCCGACGGCCTGACCCTGAACTACGCGGTTGCGGGCGAGGGACCTGCGGTGCTGTGCATCCACGGGTTTGCCTCGAGCGGGAAGGTAAACTGGGTCGATGTGGGCTGGGTCGAGACACTGGTGGATGCCGGCTATTGCGCGATCACCCTGGACAATCGCGGCCACGGCGCCTCGGACAAGCCGCATGATCCGGCGCGCTATCACCCCCAGGACATGGCACGCGATGGCCTGGCACTGCTCGATCACCTGAAAATCGAAAAGGCGGCCCTGCTGGGCTATTCGATGGGTGCGCGGATCGCCGCGTTCCTGGCCTTTGGCCATCCGGAACGTGTTGCCGGCGCGATCTTTGGCGGGATGGGCATGAATCTGATCAACGGGCTCAGTGACGGCAATGACATCATTGCCGGCCTGCGTGCGCCGGCGCTGGAAGGGCTGACCCACCCGACGGCGCGGCAGTTCAGGATTTTCGCCGACCATACCGGGTCGGACCGCGAAGCCCTTGCGGCGTGCATGGAAACCTCGCGGGAGCCCATGGCCCGGGCGGATGTGCGGCGCATCGAGGTGCCGGTGCTTGTGGCGGTGGGTGAAGCCGACACCATGGCGGGGGCGCCCGAACCGCTGGCGGCGCTGATGGCGCATGGCGAGGCCTTTGTCATTCCCAAGCGCGACCACATGCGCGCCACGGGCGACAAGGCGTTCAAGGCTGCGGGCCTGGCATTTCTGGGCAGGATATTGCCAGCGCGCAGCTCTTTGTGAACCACATGATACGCGCAGGCTTTGTCTTGCAGAAATAAATAGCCTATATCGGTGAGCGACGATGAAGCGGAGCCGCGCCATGCCTACGAGCGCCAAGACAAGAGTCAAATCTGCCGCGACGATCCAGTCGGTGGATCCTGTATGGGACGCGGTGCGTGCCGGTGCGCGGCAAATTGTCGAAGCCGAGCCGTCGCTGGCCAATCTGGCGCTGTCTTCGGTGCTCAACCATGACACGTTCGAGCAGGCGCTCGCCCACCGGCTGGCGTCACGGCTGCATCATGACGACGTTTCGGCCGATCTGATCCGGCAGGCCTTTGCCGAGACGCTGGCGCATGCCCCCGAGATCGGCGCCAATGCGCGTGCGGACCTGGCGGCAACCCTGGAGCGCGATCCGGCCTGCCACCGGGCGGTCGAGCCGCTGCTGTTCTTCAAGGGTTATCAGGCCATCCAGACCCATCGCTTCGCCCACGCCATGTTCAAGGCAGGGCGCCGCGATTTCGCGCTCTATCTGCAGAGCCGGTCCAGCCAGGTGTTCCAGGTGGATATCAATCCCGCCGTCGTGATCGGCAAGGGGATCATGCTCGACCATGGCACGGGGCTGGTGATCGGCGAGACCGCGATCGTCGGCGACAATGTCTCCTTGTTGCAGGGCGTGACCCTGGGCGGCACCGGTAAATCCGACCAGGACCGGCATCCCAAGATCGGCAATGGCGTGCTGATCGGTGCTGGCGCCAAGGTGCTGGGAAACATCAAGATTGGCGATTGCTCGCGCGTGGGCGCCGGTTCGGTGGTGCTCAAGGAAGTGCCGCCGCGCGTTACCGTGGCGGGCGTGCCTGCCAAGGTTATCGGCGAGGCCGGATGTGCCCAGCCAGCGCTGGTGATGGACCAGATGATCCTAGTTCACGACATGAACGGCTGACCCCGCAAGGCAATGCTGCTAGTTGTCACCGCTAAAATGGCGTGCAACAGGGGTTGTATGCAGGGCAGCGGCGACTAGATTGCCCGCTCAACGCAAACGAGCAGGACATCGACAGTGAAGCAACCCGAGATCATCAAGCTGCAGAAATTCCTGCAGGTGAAGTTCAACAATCCCAATATCGATGTGCGGCCACGGCCCAAGCTCGATGACTCTGTCGAAGTCTATATCGGCGACGAATCGATCGGCCTCATCCACGCCGATGACGAAGACGGGGACAAGTCCTACATCTTCAACATGTCGATCCTGGACATCGACCTGGAAGATATCGACTAGATTTCAAAAGGCGCCGATGCGTGTGAGCCATTGCTCCATCTCGGGGTCGAACTGACGCCAGGTCTGCAATATCTTGGCGTCAAATGCATAGATGGCGGCCATGCCGCCGGGCAGATAGACGGTGCGTACACATTGCTGCGTACCGTCCGCGCCCACCGCCTGCAGGCATTTGGCCACGAACGGATTGGGTGAAAGCGCGTCATACCAGACGCTCTCGCCAGCATAGCCGTTCTGATCCTGCATCGGCTTGCCGATCAGGCCCGGCACACCACCCAGCGTTTCATCGGTAAACTGATGCAGATAGACCCGGTCGAGCAGGCTGGCGCTGGTCCGCGCCCGGCTGCGCGGCAGCAGGGTGACGTCAACGGGCACGGGCGTGCCATCGGCGCCGGTCAGCATGACGCGCAGATCGATCTGATCGGTAAAGCCGCTGCGGATCTGCTCGCCAAAGCGGAACCAGGCGGTGGGAATGGTCAACTCGCGACCAGACATGGTCTGGCTGATCGGCTTGCCATCGCTCAGCGTGGGCACGGGGGCCCGCGCCAGCCGGCCCAGATCATCGATCAGATAGGCCAGGCCGACCGCCAGAAACAGCACAAGCACGGCAATGCCCGCCATGTTGTAGGCCAGCCCGTGGTGCGGGGGCCGGTCGTCGGTGGCAGGGACGGATTGTGAACTCATTGCCAGCGTTAACCAGAATCGGTGAGGAGGGATGACAGATGATTGGGCGGCCAATATGCTTAATGAAGGGTTAATCATAGCAGTCGGCAGGTAGTGCCGGACGATGGGGGCGGATCGGCATGACCAAGGAATTGCTACTGGCGGCGTTCTTGATTGGCGTCGGGCTTTGCCTGGCCGGGGCGGGGACGCACCTGTATCAGGCGCTGGCCAAGCAGCAGGCCATGCTGCGCTATGACGGCAAGACCGTGCTCGGCTCGATCGGCAATCTGGCAATGAGCTTTGTGTGCGGCCCCTATATCATGCTGCAAATGGGCTGGCGGCATGAGGAGGGTGGCACGATCCTGCGCACCTCGGTGCTGCTGTCGGCAGCGGTGGCGTTTGGCTGGGCGCTGATCACCGGACTGATATTCATGGGCGCCTACGTCGCCATACGGTATTAGGCGCGTTTGCTGCCGGACGTCACCCGGCAGCGCCAGGCGCCGAAAGCAATGAGGCCAGCGTCGCAGGAGCGTCGCTGGCCTCATTCTTCAGACCCCTATCAGGGATAGGCTTGGGGCGGGGTCCGGAAACTGCTTCAGGTGCTAGTTGATCCCGGCAGTGGCAACGACCACTTCGCGATTGTCGATCATGTCGACCCACTGGCCGGCATTGGCCTGGGACTGGCGCTTGAGAAACTTGTAGGGGGTGGCGCTCCACAGATCGACAGAGCCGACCTGGTTGTCGAGCACCAGGTCACCGCGATCGGTGCGGACGATCAGCACGGCGTGGCCCTCGCCATTGGCCTGCTTGACCACGGCCATCAGCAGCGTGCTGGCGGGCCAGCCGGCGTTGATCAGCTCGCGGCGCTTGGCCAGCGCATAATCCTCGCAGTCGCCATAGCCGTTCGGATAGGTCCAGAACTCGGCGACCTGATAGAGATCCTGATCGGTCACGGGCACGACGGTGGAATTGACATGGGCGTTGACGGCCAGCAATTGCTGCCACAGCTCGGCGGTCAGGCCAACGGCCGGCACGACCTGGGCGTTGGGGCGGCACTCGGCAGGACGCGCCTTGCAGAACTCGGCGTGACCGACGGGAATGCTGGTGGTACCCGAATGGGTCTGCACGAAAGCTACGTTGGTGGTGTCGAGCGCCTGGGCGGGGGCCGATAGCGCGGCAAGCGCGATCATGGCGCCGAACAGTGCTGCGGCCAGTCCCTTTTTGGTGATGTACATTGCGTGGTCTCCCTGATGAAGACCACGGTAGAGAGGGCGACTTGCCCCGATGCGAAAACTGCCATGCAGTTTTTATGCATGTTTTATCGATTGGTTTCAGGCTCGATTAACCATGCGGATCAGGGGCTTAGAGCTGCGGCCTCAGGGGCGGATTCCGACGGGGACCGTGTGGTGCTGAAAGGGGGGCGTGCAGCGCTGCCTGGCGCCGATCCGGGCATGGCGGTCGGAACGGAGCGAAAAGCTCTCAGGTGTCACCACGCCATGGCGCGAAGGGGCGCGCGGTGCCGTCGCTGTCGGCGCGCGAGCGGCCCGCAAGGGGGCGATCGCGCGCCGGAGGGCGGGTCAGGGGGCGATGAGCTTATAGGCGTCGGCGAGCCCGAGGGTCGGCAGGGGGACTTCCACCGCCGGCTGTTCGGGCGTGGTGAACACCACAGCAAGGCTGGTGGCGCCAAGCAGGGCGGTGCGCATGGCATCGGTTATCTCGATGATGACATGGCAGCCATCCTGCTCGCAGGTGCGGATACTGCCCGAGGCCATTTCGGCACCGTCGGCCTTGACCACAAAGGGGCGGTCGGCGGAGGTGCCGAAGGGTCCGATGATTTCCAGCCTGTCGGGCTTGCCGGGGGCGGTAACGATCCGCAGCTCGGCCATGCGCTGGCCACCCTCGCGCAGATAGGCCACCGTCGAGGCAACGCAGGTGAGGGGCTGCTGGCGGTTCAGCGCCTGGCAGGTGGTGGGCCAGTTGGTGGACTGGGCCGCCTGCTGGGCAGCGGCAGGCGAGAGCAGGGCGGCCAGAGCGACCAGGCAGAGCGAGAGACGGCGCATCAGAAGGACACCTTCATGGAGGCTGTGGCGGAGTGGGCGAAGGAGGCGCCGCTCGCCTCGATCCGGTAATCGGCATCGAGCGTAACGCTGGACGATGTCAGCATGGTGGCGCCGACGCCCAGCTTGACCGTGGTGTCGCCACTGCCGGTGCCCTGGGTGGTAAAGGGATCGGCACCGGCGATGCTGCCGCTCATGCTGCCCGGGGTGCCGGCGATGCGCTGGTTCAGAGCGATTTCGGCGCGGGGCCGCACGATGGCATCCTCCAGCACAAACTGGCTGGAAAGGCTCAGGCCAAGGGTTGCCCAGGCCTGATCGGTGGAGCCTTCGCGGCCAGAATAGCCAAGGCTGCCGCTGGTGGTTTCGGTGAAGGCGCTATTGCTGGTCAAGGCGTAGGTGAGGGCGCCAAAGGAACGGATGGCGATGCCGGCATCGGTCTGGACGGCATAGGACACGCCCAGCGATCCACCGAGGGAGTTCACGTCGAAGCGGCCACGGGTATCGACGCCGCCGGCCTGGCGATCGGCGCGCACGCTGGCGAGGTTGAAGCCGAGAGCACCGGTGACATCAAGACCGCCCTGGGCCCAGCCGGCGACGACCGAGGCGCCATTGGCATCGGTGATGGCGCTGGAATTGAGCGATGGCGTCTGAACGCTGCCGCCTTCGTGCGCGAAGATGACGCCCATGAAGGCGTGGCTCTTGCCGCCATCGAGCTCGAAGGGGAACAGGATCTTGCCCTCGATGCCGCCGATGGAGGATGAGGCCGCGGCGCTGTCGCCCGCATCATAGGTGCGGTAGTCACCCTTGGCCAGGAAGTGGAACGAATTGGCGACCACACAATTGGCCCGCTCCGCAGCGCTGACTGTCGAATCGCCGGCGGCAAAACCGCAGCCGATGGTGAAGGGGGTGGACTGGCCGGTGACATTGGCGGTGAGCGAGCGGGCAAAGTTCTCGGCCAGCACGGTGCGGGAGGTGGCGTAGATCTCCCCGCTCAGGGAATCGAGCAAGGAGCGGACCTGCTGCGCGTTGAACAGGCCCAGGACGCTGGCATAGGTGGAAGCGGGCAGTCCGTCGAGAACCCGGCTGACTTCGCGCTGATTGGGCGTCTTGGCCAGGGTCTGGAAGGTGTTGGTGTTGCGCGTCAGCGTCAGCACCATGTCGTTGCCGCTGTCGCCGGTCAGGGTGTAGCTGAGGCTGTAAAAGGCCGAATCGCTGGTGACACGACTGAAGTCGGAATTGATGGCGTCGGCAGCGTCATTGTGGATGACGGTGTAGACATAGCTGGCAGCGGTGAAATTGGTGCCGTAGCCGAGAACCGTCAGGTTGCCGCCGAGAGTGACGGTGCCATTGACGAAGAGGCGATCGGAGGTGCCGTCGGCGGCCACTTCGAGCTCGAGATTGCCGCCTGAATTGATGGTGTAGTTGCCGTTGACGGTCACGTCGCCGGGCGAATTGCCGGGCTGGTGGGTGGCGCCATTGTTGATGACGACATCGCCAAAGGTTCCCGAGCCGGACAGCATGCTGCCGGCGCCCGAAACGGTGGTGGTACCGGTCACGGTGCCATTGCCGACAAAGCGGCTGCCGCTGTTGACGGTCACGCCGCCGGTGAGGCTGGCGCCCGACGCAAGCTTGAGCGTGCCGCCGCTGACGCTGAAGCCGCCGGTATTGGTGTTGGCGGCGGTCAGCGTCATGGTGCCGGTGCCGGTCTTGCTGATCGAACCGGCGCCGGAGAACACGCCATTGAACACGACGGCGTTGTCGCCGGTGTTCACGGTGCCATTGGTGGACTGGACCGTGAAGGCGGCGCCGATATTGCCGGAACTGCCCAGAGCCAGTGTGCCGCCGTCAAAGACCGAGTTGACCTTGCCGTTGTTGACTTCGTCGATGGTATAGCCGCCCGGACGGGCGGTATCGATGTTGGGAACACCAGCCGTGCCGCCGGCAGCGTCACTGATGCTGGCGGCGAAGCGGTATTCGTATTCGAGGACCACGCTCGAGCCATTGGCGAGATCGCCGACATAGAAGGCGATGCCGATGCCCCAATCCCCCGTACCGCTGGCGATGGAGGCCGTATCGGGCGAGGTGATGCCGCAGCAGCTTGCAAAGAGCTTGGCCTCATGCGCCACTGTGGAGTTCGAATACATCGACAGCACGACCTTGGTGCCGATTGTCTCGGTGTAAACGAAGTCGCTGGCCGGCAGGGCGCCATAGCCAAGCGCATTCTTGGTGGAGCTGGTGTCGCCGGCGCCAGCACGGGCATCGGGGTCCATGGAGCGCAGGTAGCGCAGGTTGACGATGTCGGTCTTGGCGGTGATCGTCACGCTGACCTTGAGCGTCTGGTCATCGTCACTGAAGCTGTAGACATTGCTGATGTCATAGGCGGCGTGGTTGGTGCTGGTCCAGGTCGCGGAATTCACGCTGCCTGCGGACGTGTCGGTGAGCGAACCGGTGAACGCGGCCGTGCCGCCGTTCACGTTGCTTTGGAACGCGCCGCCATTGATGTTGTCAGCCTGCAGGGCAAAGCCGTCATAAGGCGAGCCGGGTGTCAGGTAATCGTAATTGCCATCGACGGTCACATTGCCTGAGGGCGAGTGACGGATGCCTGGCTCGGTGGAGCCGCCGACACCCATGGTGCCCTTGTCGCTCAGACCGATGCAGAGATAATTGCCCCGCAATACGGCGCTGCCTGCTGGAACACCTGTAACGCCATCGGTGCAGGAGGCGGGCGGGGCGGCCAGGACGGCGACCGGGTGTGCCGGGCCGAGTGCGGCGAACAAGACGACAAGGAGAATGGCAAGGGACTTGGAACGGAGCAAAGTCACTCCGGAGAAAACACGCCGCATCGAAGAAAACTCAGAGAAAAAAGGCCTAAAACCGAATCATTGGTCCATTATCGGCGCGGGAATCCGGGCTGCAAATCAATTCGCCACAGTTTTGTCGTATTTGACGCGGTGTGACGTCGGCGCACGGGCGGACCCTGAAGTCAGTGCATGCGCAGGTTCTGCTGCACCACGGTCAGCATTTCCTGGGCGGAGATGAACTCTACTGCGACACCATTGGGAAAATGCCGCGCGACGCGGGCGCGCATGCGGCCAAGCGTGATGCTGGTTCCCATGGCCGGCCGGACATCAAGCTCGATGGCGGCGCCGGACAGGGAGATATCGATGATCTTGCAATTGTAGCGCCGGCCATCATCGAGCACGACCGTGGAGTGGCGGATGTCGGGGACAACGCGCTCGTGGCGACGGTCCTCGGGCAGATCCAGGACGTCCTTGTTGGCCAGCCATGTCAACTGCGCCGCCATCTTGTCGCGCTTGCGCGGGGAGGCGGCCAGATCCATGATAAAGCCGCCATCGACCTGGCTGAGGATGGTGCCCTCGATGCGGCCGATCAGATCGAGATAGGCCACGACCTTTTCGCCGACATCGCCCGCAGCGGGGGCGATGACAACGGCATCGCCAGGCGACATTGCCAAGACCTGGCAGGGAAATTCCCGCCGGTCGGCAAGCATGTAGCGGCCGAGCACAGATACCTGCACGCGTTGATATTTGCCGGCCGTGGCAGCCGTGCGGGCAGGGGCAACGAATTGTGGCGAAGGTAAATCGTCGCGAAGCATAGTGACCGCTAAACTCTTGGCTTTTCCACCTTAAGGTAGCGGGTCTTGGTTAACGCAATGTTCTGCGAGCCCAAATATTGCGCAACAAATGTCGCGCAAATTGGCGCTTTACTCTTGCCGGTCCGGTTACTGTCGGCCGCCGTCAATGACGGCCAGATGAGCGTAGCGGCGGGCAGTGCGGCCAAAGACCATTGCGGGCATGGCCATGGGTGCGGCCTGACCGGAAAAGCCCATATCGGGACCGACATTGGTGGCCACTTCGCGGACCTTGTCCTGGGTGGCGATATCGTCCGGCCAGATCAGGCGCAGGCCGGTGATGCGCTGCTCCATGATGGGCTGCACGCCAAGCCAATAGGGCTCGTCCAGAGCGGTCATGGCGCCAAGCAGGCGGGTGTGGGTCGAGCCGTTGTGACGCAGTGGCATCAGGATGGTCTCGAAGCTCACCTTGGTGTGCAGGGCAGTCGTGCCCTGAAACGTCACCAGGGCCACCGCATGGTCTTCGGTAACGGCGCGAATCAGGGTTTCCATGGCGTCGCCGTCCCGCTCGTGCCAAAGGCCTGAGAAAGAACGGCCCTTGAGTTCGCGGCAATAGCTGGTGCACAAGTGTGAACCGGCCAGGCGGAAGGAGAATTTGTCGCTCTCGTCGAGTTCCAGAATGAAGGTATTGGCAAGAGCCTCGCGGATCTGGGTAGGATCGATGTCCTTGCGTTCAGGCGCGCTGCGCGAGCCCCGGATAGAGTTCCAGTATTCGTAGAGCGTCTTGGTGCTCGTCTTCTGCATTTTCTTGACCCGCCAATCGTGCATTCCGGTCCCCCCTGATGGACCGTTTCCGCGTTGGGGTGACTGTCGCAAAAGCCCACGGCAAAAGCGCTCTTAAACAATAGTTAAGGTTAACGCGGGTGTCCCAATGTGGAAAAGAAGGCTGTAAGCCGCAGCCCATCTGCGAGTCGGAGTAAAGTGATGTCTGAACAAGGGTCGTCGCCCGAGAAGATCCCACCAGCCGGGCGGGAGCCGGTGTTCCTGTTGCCCGGTTCGGTGACGGCGGTCATTGGCGTGCTGGTGGCCATTCACCTTGCATCAACCTTGGTTCTTAACCAGGACGGCATGCTGCAGCTGATGTTCTGGTTTGCCTTTCTGCCGTTGCGCATCGTCGCGGCGGCGACCGAACCGTCGCTTGCCGTGCCGCTGATCTGGACGCCCTTCACCCATGCGCTGCTGCATGGCAGCTGGGAGCACGTGCTGTTCAACGCGGCCTGGTTCGCCATTTTTGCGACGCCGGTGGCGCGCCGATACGGGGCAGGGCCGATGCTGGCGATCTTTTTCATATCGGCGGCGGCAGGGGCCGCGCTGTTTGCTGCGACCACGCTCAATTCGGGCGCCTATCTGGTCGGCGCGTCGGGCGGGGTGTCCGGGCTGACCGGGGCTGCCGTGCGGTTCATCTTCCAGCCGGTGATCGTGGCCGAAGACCCGGCGACCGGGCAGCGGGTTGTCGTGGGGCGGCGCCTCGCCAGCATGGGCGAGATCTGGCGCGATTCGCGGACACGCAGCTTCGTGCTGATCTGGGTGGTGCTGAACGCAGCCGTGCCGCTGTTGCCGCTGCTGACCGGCACCGAAGTGGCCGTCGCCTGGCAGGCGCATCTGGGCGGCTTCATCGCCGGCATCGCGATGGTGGGGTTGTTCGAGCGGCGCAGCTAGGGCGTCGTGCCGTAAACCTGAGTCGGATCGAACAGGCGCGGCAGGCCGGTATCTTCGAGCACGGCCGCGCCGTCCGCAACGCCGGCGCGGCGATAAAAGCAGGACTTGCGGCCGGTGTGGCAGGCGGCACCCCGGCCGGTCTGGTTCACCACCAGGACGATGGCGTCCTGATCGCAATCGGTGCGCAATTCCACAACCTGCTGGGTTTCGCCGGAGGTTTCACCCTTCTTCCAGAGCTTGCCGCGCGAGCGGGACCAGTAATGGGCGATGCCGGTTTCCAGCGTGAGGGTCAGGGCCTGGGCGTTCATGTGGGCGAGCATCAGGACATCATTGCTGCCCGCTTCAACGGTCACGACCGTGACCAGGCCAGCGGCATCAAAGCGAGGCGCGAAGGCGGTGCCTTCTTCGAGCTGCTCGTGGGTCAGGGCAGTGGGGTCGGCAAAGGAAATGCTCATGGCGTTCTTCCGGCGTTGCTGCGGGCATTTTCGCGTGGGCTCAACGCCTGCTGATCATGGCCAGGAACCGGTCCTGCTCGACGCGGTCTTCGGCGAAGACTCCGGTAAAGCGGTGCGTGACGGTGGAGGCGCCGTGCGCCCTCACGCCGCGCATGGACATGCACATGTGTTCGGCCTCAAGCATGACGGCGACGCCGCGCGGGTTCAGATTCTCGTTGATGGCATCGACGATCTGGGCCGTCAGATTCTCCTGCGTCTGCAGACGCCGGGCGAAGACCTCGACCAGCCGGGCGAGCTTGGAGAGGCCGACCACGCCGTCATGCGGCAGATAGGCGATATGCGCCTTGCCGACAAAGGGCACCATGTGGTGTTCGCAGTGGGAGTTGAACGGAATGTCGCGCACCAGCACGATATCGTCGTAGCCGCCGACGTCCTTGAAGGTCCTGGACAGAACCGTGCCGGCATCCTGCTCATAGCCGGCAAAGAACTCGCCATAGGCGCGGGTGACGCGGGCGGGGGTCTCGAGCAGACCCTCGCGGGCCGGATCGTCGCCTGCCCAGGCGATGAGCGTGCGGACCGCTGCTTCCGCTTCTTCCCTGGTGGGGCGCTTGATAACGGGGGCGGCTCCAGGAACGGCGCCGAGCGGTGTGGTGCGGGCATCCATTGGGTCGGCTCCTTTGCGTGAGGCCTTGTTACGGCGCCGCCACGATTTTGGACCAGTTGGCGGCGACCACCTGACAGTCCGCTTGCGAGCCCCTATATAAGGACGACCGCCGGGAGCGACAAGAAACAGAATTGTTTGATTGATGGAACTTAGCGATCTCTATTCCCAGAAGATCCTCGATCTTGCCGGAAATGCCCTGCAACCGGCGCGACTGCCGCATCCCGATGCCAGCGCCCGCAAGGTGAGCCGGGTGTGCGGATCGGTCATCGAAGTCGATCTGGCCATCGAGAGCGGCGTCATCGTGGGTTATGGACACACGATCACTGCCTGTGCGCTGGGGCAGACGTCCGCAGCGGTGGTGGCGCGGGAAATCGTCGGCACGCCGGTGCCGGAATTTCGCGCCTTGCGGGACCAGATGCACGCCATGCTGAAGGATGGCGGGGCGCCGCCGAGCGGCAAGTGGAGCGACCTGGGCTATCTCGAGCCGGTGCGCGAGTACCGGGCGCGGCACATGTCGACGCTGCTGGTGTTTGATGCGGTGGTTGCGGCAATCGAAAAAGCGGAGTCGACAGAAGCGGTTGCGGTGGTGGGTTGATGGATCGAGTCATCGCGATGTTCTGGCGGGTGGTCGACCTGCCGTTCAAGTTTGCAGCGGTGCTGCTGATCACCATCTACCGCTATACGTTGTCGGCCTTTGCGGGGCGAACTTGCCGGCATTTGCCGAGCTGCTCGGAATATACCGGCGACGCGATCTGGAAGTTCGGCTTCTGGCCGGGTGGCTGGATGGGGCTGGCCCGCTTCGTGCGCTGCCGACCCGGGGGGACGGATGGCTATGACCCGGTGCCCGAGACGATCCCGGCCCAGGCGCGCTGGTACCGGCCATGGACGTATGGACGCTGGAAATAGGTTTCCAGTGGCTGGGCACGTGATGCCAGCTGGTGCCACGGGAGGTGACACCGCATTTTAGGCTGGCTGGAAGGCTGGCACGCGGCGCAAAGCATGATAGACAAGCCGCCTCACCTGTTTGGCTGATGAGCCATCGAGGTGTGCAACCGCCAATTGTGGCAAGTTACAGGATGATGAAAATGACGATCAAGGTGACGTTCCCCGACGGTGCAGCTCGCGACTATCCGCGTGGCACCACCGGGACCACCATCGTCGAATCCATCTCCAAGAGCCTGGCCAAGAAGACCGTGGCGATGCGCTGGAACGGCGTGCTCAGCGATCTCAGCGACGCGCCCGAAGCCGATGGCAAGATCGAGTTCGTGACGCGCGACAGCGGCTCCAAGGATGTGCTGGAGCTGATCCGGCACGATGCCGCGCATGTGCTGGCTGAAGCCGTGCAGGAACTCTGGCCGACCACGCAGGTGACGATCGGTCCGGTGATCGAGAACGGCTTCTATTACGACTTCAAGCGCGACGAACCGTTTTCGGAAGAGGATTTCCCGGCCATCGAAAAGAAGATGGCCGAGATCATCGAGCGTGGCGCGGCCTTCACCAAGGAAGTGTGGACGCGCGACCAGGCCAAGGACTTTTTCGGCGCGCGCGGCGAGAACTTCAAGGTCGAGCTGGTCGACGCCATTCCGGCCGACCAGTCGCTCAAGATGTACAAGCAGGGCCAGTGGATCGACCTGTGCCGTGGCCCGCATATGCGCTCGGTCAAGGATGTCGGCATGGCGTTCAAGCTGACCAAGGTGGCCGGCGCCTATTGGCGTGGCGACAGCAACAATCCGGTGCTGAGCCGCATCTATGGCACCGCCTTTGCCACCAAGGACGAGCTCGAGGCCTACCTCCACATGGTGGAAGAGGCGGAAAAGCGCGATCACCGCAAGATCGGCCAGGAGATGGATCTCTACCATTTCCAGTCCGAGGCGCAGGGGTCGGTGTTCTGGCATCCCAAGGGCTATGTGCTGTTCCACCAGATGGAGGCCTATATCCGGCGCCGGCTGGACAGCGCCGGCTATCAGGAAGTCAAAACCCCGCAGCTGATGAGCTCCAAGTTCTGGGAACAGTCCGGCCACTGGGGCAAGTATCGCGAGAACATGTTCGTGGTGCCCGACGAAGTGCCGGGGATCGACGATGAGGGCCCGGTCCTGAGCGGCAAGGGCGATTTGATGGCGCTCAAGCCGATGAACTGCCCGGCGCATGTGCAGATCTTCAACCAGGGCATCAAGAGCTATCGCGACCTGCCGCTGCGCATGGCCGAATTCGGTTGCTGCCACCGCAACGAGGCGCATGGCGCGTTGCACGGGCTGATGCGCGTGCGCCAGATGACCCAGGACGACGCGCACATCTTCTGCCGCGAGGACCAGATCCAGTCCGAAACCGAGCATTTCGTGCATCTGCTCTATTCGGTCTATGGTCACATGGGCTTTGACAATGTGGTCATCAAGCTGGCGACGCGGCCGGAGAAGTTCGGCGGCACCATCGAGCGTTGGGATGCCGCGGAGAAGGCGCTGGGCGATGCCCTGCGCGCCACCGGCTATGACTTCGAGATCGCCGAGGGCGAGGGGGCCTTCTATGCGCCCAAGCTCGAGTTCCACCTCAAGGACGCCATCGGGCGGAGCTGGCAGGTGGGCACGCTGCAGCTCGACTATGTGCTGCCCGAACGGCTCGACGCGACCTATGTCGCCGAGGACGGTTCGCGCCAGTATGCGGTGATGCTGCACCGGGCGATCCTGGGGTCGCTGGAACGCTTCATCGGCATGCTCATCGAGAACTATGCCGGGCGCATGCCGATGTGGCTGGCGCCCACGCAGGTTGTGGTGGCCACCATCGTCTCGGAAGCCGACGATTATGCCGAAAAGCTGGTGCGCCAGCTCAAGGCCGCCGGCATCCGCGCCGAGCTCGACGTGCGCAACGAGAAGATCAACTACAAGGTGCGCGAGCATTCGGTGGGCAAGGTGCCGCTGATGTTCGTGGTGGGCAAGCGCGAAGCCGAGGAGGGGACTGTCTCGGTCCGTCGCCTGGGCACCGAGGGCCAGAAGGTCGAGCCGTTCATGGATGCCCTGGTGGCGCTCATGGCCGAATCCACCCCGCCTGACCTCAAGGAAAAGGCCGCCTGAGCCATGCCGCTGCGTCCATCCAACCGCGAGATCAAGGTCATCACCCATATGGGCGAAGACAATGCGCTGGGGCCCGACGACTTCAAGGATGTGGGCGAAAAGGTCTTCGCCCGCATGCTGGCCAAGGGCTGGATCGAAAAGACTGCCGTCGAGGGCAAGTACAAGGCGACCCTCAAGGGCCTGATCATCCACGAAGGCGAGATCATCTACGCCGGACGGCTGCGCAGTTAACAAGCAAGGAGCGGGACATGGCTGATCCCATCGTCATTACCCGCTCCGTCTCCATCGACCCGAGCGAGATCGAGGAGACCTTCGTGCGTTCGGCCGGACCGGGCGGGCAGAACGTCAACAAGGTGTCGAGCGCTGTGCAGTTGCGCTTTGACCTGAAAAACTCGCCCTCCATTCCCGACGCGATGAAGCGGCGGGTAGCGGCGCTGGCCGGCAAAAGGCTCACCAAAGCGGGCGTGATCGTGATCACCGCCAATTCGCACCGCGACCAGCCGATGAACCGGGCCGATGCGCTCGAAAAGCTGGTGGCGCTGCTGGTCGCCGGATCGCACGTCCCCAAATTCCGGGTGGCGACCCGGCCAACACTGGCCTCGAAAAGGCGGCGTCTGGACGGCAAGTCGATACGCTCCGGCATCAAGCGGCTGCGCGGCGGCGTACCGCCTGACGGACATTAGGCGTATCATGGCCTGGCTGGCCCTGACCGCGTGCGGATCAGGCTGACAGGCTATCCCGGCAAGACAGAGAGAACGCATTGAAAGTCTTCATCAGCGGAACGGCGGGATTTATCGGCTATCATCTGGCCCGGCGCCTGCTCGAAGAGGGGCACCTGGTTACCGGGTTCGACAGCCTCTCGGACTATTATGATGTGACGCTCAAACGGGCGCGGCTGGCCGAACTGGCGCCTCATGCCGGCTTCACCCCGGTGGAAGGGGAGTTGCAGG
>TARA_R110002124_G_scaffold284368_1_pt1 | contig 79872 bp, 85 predicted proteins | sample TARA_R110002124 | Tara Oceans TARA_R110002124 (sample SAMEA4397445) | marine metagenome | biome: Polar Biome; feature: [SRF] surface water layer (ENVO:00010504); material: water (ENVO:00002006), including particulate matter (ENVO:01000060) such as... | depth 5 m | reverse complement strand
CGCCGGTTGCGGGTCCTGAAGGACGGCACTGTTTCGTCTGCCGCGCGACCTGTACGAACTGGGCCGCGGCGCGGGCGCCAGTCCTGGTCTGCGCCAGGCCGCAGCGCGACGCTGTGACTTTCTTGCATCACTGCCGCACCCACCGTGCTTGCCCCAGTTGGCAAGCGCGGCCGCTTTGCGTATCAATTCCGAACCGCTTCAGATCACCAACCAGGGAGGCGTTGTATGACAGTGACATCCATCGAACTCCCGGCAGGCAATTCCCGACCTTAGGTCCTTGCCATCCGCGGCCCGCCGATCAGGCCCGCCGCCCGCGGTTTCTTCCATCACAGCCCCATTGATCTGACGGGATCATTTTGTCCCGTTCCGGCTGTGTCTTCTCCATTAATAGCTTTTGAGGGCCGGCCGCCGGTGAACGGGGTCGGGCTGCCAATATGAGTCGCAAGAAACTCGATTTCCGCGCCGACGCGTTCCGCAATGTGCTTGGCTATACCTTCCGCCATTGGGCCAAACAGCCTTTTCGGGCGGCATTGATTGCCCTGCTGGTGCTCGCAGCCACCCTGGCCGAAGCCTTCAGCCCGATCTTTGCCGGCCGCATGGTCGACGCCATTGCCACCGGCAGTGGCACCGACGACGCCTTCTGGGTGCCGGCGGTGACTGCCTTTGTCACCATGGTCTCGCTCTATGTCGGTGGCGTGGTGCTGCGACAGGTCGTGTTCTTCAACATTATCAGCTTCACCCTGGCCATGATGAAGGACGTGATCGCCGACGCCTTTCACCGGGTGCAGCGCTTTTCGACCGACTGGCACGCCAACAGCTTTGCCGGCTCCACCGTGCGCAAGATCACGCGTGGCTCGGGGGCGCTCGATTTGCTCAACGACGTCCTGCTGGTGGCCCTGCTGCCGTCGTTTGTCATGCTGATCGGCGCCACGGTCATTCTGGGCACGGTGTGGCCGGTCATGGGGCTCGTCGTCGGGTTGGGGTCGCTGATCTATGTCGGCGTGACCGCCTGGCTGTCGGTGAGCTTTGTCGCGCCCGCCGGCACGCTGGCCAATGGCTGGGACACCAGGATGGGTGGCGCGCTGGCCGATGCGGTCAGCTGCAACTCGGTGGTCAAGGCATTCGGCGCCGAGGCGCGTGAGGAAGCCATTCTTGAGCGCGTGGTGGGCAAGTGGCGCCACCGCACGCGGCGCCTGTGGCAGCGCGGCACGCTCAATGGTGGCGCGCAGGGACTGATGATGGCGGGCATGCAGGCCGCCATTCTGGGCACGGCATTGCTGCTGTGGCGCCAGGGTCTGGCCACGCCGGGTGATATCACCTTCGTGTTGACCATGTTCTTCGTGCTGCAGGGCTATCTGCGCGATGTCGGCCAGCACATCCGCAATCTGCAACGCTCGGTCAATGACATGGAAGAACTGGTGGCGCTCGGCGATCAGCCGCTCGGCATCGAAGACAAGCCCAATGCACCCGCCATCAAGATTGCTGCCGGCGCCATCGCGTTCGACAATGTCACGTTCCAATACGGCGCGCACGCGACCCCGCTCTACCGGGATTTCTCGGTCAGGATCGCCTCGGGTGAACGGGTCGGGCTGGTGGGGCATTCGGGGTCGGGCAAGACGACGTTCGTCAAGCTGATCCAGCGGCTCTATGACGTCAGTGCCGGGGTCATCACCATCGATGGGCAGAACATTGCCGAGGTGCAGCAATCGAGTCTGCGCAGCCAGATCGCCATCGTGCAGCAGGAGCCGATCCTGTTTCACCGTACGCTGGCGGAGAACATCGCCTATGCCCGTCCCGGCGCCTCGCGCGCCGAGATCGAGATGGCGGCGATCCAGGCCAATGCGCATCACTTCATCACCGGTCTGCCCAAGGGCTATGAGACCATGGTGGGCGAGCGCGGCGTCAAGCTCTCGGGTGGCGAGCGCCAGCGCGTTGCCATTGCCCGCGCCTTCCTGGCCGATGCGCGTGTGCTGATCCTGGACGAGGCGACCTCGAGCCTGGACAGTGAAAGCGAGGCGCAGATCCAGGAGGCGATGGAGCGCCTGATGGTGGGCCGCACCACGCTGGTGATTGCGCACCGCCTGTCAACGGTGCGGGCCCTCGACCGCCTGCTGGTCTTCGACAAGGGTGATATCGTCGAAGAGGGCGATCACCAGGCGCTGATCAAGCTCAAGGGCGGCATTTACCGCCGGCTCTTCGAGCAGCAGGCGCTCGAACTGACCAAAGGTCTGGTGGCCTGATACGCAAACAAACGCCGGGGCAGGACCCCGGCGTTTGGCTTTATGGACTGATCGGTCGGCTTCAGGCCGCGCGCGCGACCCGCTGCTGCCGGCTGGCGGTCAGTTTGAAGATGTCGACAATGGCGTCCAGATGAGTGGCCTGGGTTTCGGTCTGCTCGATGGAAGCGTTCATTTCCTCGACCAGTGCCGCATTGTGCTGGGTCATTTCGTCCATCTGCCGCACGGCGACGCTGACCTCGGTAATCCCGGTCGACTGTTCCTGGCTGTCGCGGGAAATCCCGTCCATCAATGTCGAACTGGCCCGCACGCCTTCGAGAATGCCGTTGAGCCGCTCGGCCGCGTCGGCCACCAGCCGGCTGCCATCGCGCACCTCGGTGGCACTCTGTTCGATCAGCACCTTCACATCGGCGGAAGCCGAGGCTGCCGACTGCGCCAGGCGCCGCACTTCCACGGCCACCACAGCAAAGCCCTTGCCCGCGTCGCCAGCCCGGGCCGCTTCCACCGAGGCGTTCAGCGCCAGGAGGTTGGTCTGGAAGGCGATGTCGTCGATCATGCCGATGATATTCGAGATCTTGGACGAGGAGGTGGTGATCCGCTCCATGGCTCCGGTGGCCTGCGCCATGACTTCGCCACTCTGCTCGGCCGACAGGGTGACGCCCTTGGCCTTGCCATTGGCATCCTGCGCCCGCCTGGCGTTCTCCATGACGGTGTTGGCCAGCTGCTCCATGGCCGCCGAGGTTTCCTCGATCGTGGCGGCCTGGCGGGTGGTGCGTTCGCTCAGATCATTGGCGCCAGCCAGGATCTCGCTGGTCGCCGTCTTGAGCGAGCGCGAGGTGCCCTGCAGCTGCGCGACGATGTCGGTCAGCTTCTCGGCCACGGCATTGGTGTTGTTCTTGAGCGCGCCAAACGCACCTTCGTAATGACCGGTGACGCGCTGCGTCAGATCGGTATGGGCGATTGCCGACAATACCTCGCCAGTTTCGGCCAGACCGCGGTCAACCGTCTCGACCAGGCCGTTGACGCTGCTGGCCAGGCTGTTGAGTTCGCTGTCGCTGAAATCGGTGGGCACCCGCTGCCCGAAATTGCCGGCGCTGGCGGCCTGCATGACCGAGCGCAACTCGCTCTGCAGCAGGGCCATCATGTCAGCGCGTTCAACAATGCTCAGGTTGCGCTCCGCTTCCTCGGCGCTCAGTGCCGCGACGCGCTTGCCGTTCTGGCGGAATACTTCGACCGCCCGCGCCATGGCGCCGATCTCGTCCCTGGCGTCCGGGTTGGGAATTTCGACATCAAGCCTTCCGTCAGCCAGTTCGATCATGGTCTGGGTGAGCTTGCGCACCGGATTGACGATGGTCCGGCGACCCATCATCACGCTGAATACCAGGCCGATCGCGATACCGACCGCCGCCGAGATCACCAGTGTCAGCATGCCGGCGAAGGCCGAGGCATTGGCCTCTTCGCGCATCTCCGCCATCAGCTCGCCCGAATAGGTGCTGTAGATCTTGATGGTGTCGGTGACCACCTGCTGGGCGGCAAGTGTTTCCGCGAGGGCCGCATTGAGCGCATCCGCATTGAACGGCTTGGCCGCGGCGACGGCCAGCATGGTGTCGATCTTGGCGAAATAGGCGTCCATCACCGGTTTGACGGCCGCCAACTGCTCCATCTCCGTGGCGTTGGCGGCCTGCTCGATGATCGGGAAGCGGCCCTTCATCTCCGTCATGCGGCGATCGGCCTGGCTGACAAAGTCGTCGATTTTTTCGGGATTCAGTACCAGTTGGTAGGTCATGCGGCTGATCGCGACCACGTCCATGCGCAGATCCATCGCTTCGCGCGCTGCCACTTCCTTTTCGCCCACGCGCAGCATCACATCGCGCAGTGACCCGAGTTCTCGCCAGCCAATGCCTGCAATGGCGGTGGCGACCAGGCCCATCAGCAGGACCGTCAGAACGAATTTCTGAAGAATGGGAAGATTTCTGAAGTTCATGAATTGCCGATCCGGTGGCCTGAGGGTGCCGGCAACAAGATGCCAAGCATTGCAACAGCGTTCGGCTGAAACGCTTAAATTTGCGTGAAATCGCGGCCTCTGAGGCCCGATGCATGGCTCATACGCGTTTTATGGATGAGTTGACGAGGCGCGGCACCTGCCCGGCAGCGTCGTGCTGCGTGATGGGCTGAGCAGGCGGAACGCATTTGGGTGTGCTTTCTCGCCACTCCAGCGTCCGCACTGTTCGTTCATTGTGGCCTGCTCAGGCCCCTCAAGGCGGACTAAGTATGGTCATGCCACCGGCAATCAAGGAGCGTGCCATGATCGATACATCTGTTCAGACCAATGTGAAGTCTGCGCCACTGCTGCCGCTCAGCACGACCCTGGGGCCCGTGCATCTGGCCGTCACCGACCGTGCCAGGGCGCTGGCCATCTGGCAGGACGTGGTCGGGCTGGACCTGATCGCCGAAGCAGGCGCGGAACTGACGCTGGGGGCGGGTGGCAAGCCATTGATCGTGCTTGAGACGACGGCAACCGGCCCCGTCGTGCCGCGCAGTATCGGGCTCTATCACGTCGCCATTCACGTGCCCCGGCGCGCCGATCTGGCACAGATGGCGGTGCGGGCACTGCAGCGCAATGTGCGCATTTCGCCCACCGATCACCTCGTCTCGGAAGCCATCTACCTGTGGGACCTGGACGGCAATGGCATCGAAATCACCTTCGAAACGCCGTGGCGGGGCACGCTGGGTGACCCCGACAAGGGGCAGACCTATGCGGTGACCACCGAGGGCAAGCCCCATTCCGGACGCGATCCCATCGACCTCGACGGCCTGTTGGCGGAGCTGGGCGAGCAGCCGGTATTGGACAGCCGCATGCGTGCGGGCACCCGGATCGGCCATGTCCACGTTCATGTCAACGATCTGCACCAGGCGATGGATTTCTACCGCGATACCATCGGTTTTGCCGGCTTCCTGATGATTCACTCCTTCGGCATGGGCGATGTCGGGCTCGACTACATGCCCCATACCCTGGCCTTCAATATCTGGTCGGGACCCAACGCCACCCGGGCTCCGGCCGGTTCGGCAGGTCTGCTGTGGTTCACCATCGTCGTGCCCGATGCGGCGACGCTGGCGGCTGTGCAGGACAGGTTGCTCGCTGCGGCAGCGCCGATCGCCGCTCTGGCCAATGGCATCGGTACCCAGGATCCCTTCGGTAATCAGATCAGGATCATGGTCAGCGCCTAGCTAACATGTTAGTCCTTCCGATCACTGATCGGGAGGATTATTTCATGCGAGCCATTTCCTGCGCCGCGCCAGGTGAGCTGGCGCTTGTCGATATTGCCGGGCCGGAACTCCAGCCCGGCTGGGTGCGCGTCGGCATTCGCCATATCGGCATTTGCGGCACCGACTACCATATCTTCGAGGGAAAGCACCCCTTCCTGCAATATCCGCGCATCATGGGTCATGAGCTCTCGGGCGTGGTTCTCGATGCCAATGGCGCCGCGGACCTGTCCGATGGCGATCCTGTTGTCATCAACCCCTATCTGCACTGCTACAACTGTCCGGCCTGCCGCGAGGGCAAGACCAATTGCTGCGAGACGCTGACCGTGATCGGCGTGCATGGCGATGGCGGCATGGCCGAAGAGATCGTCATGCCGCACGCCAATCTCTATCGCGCGGACGGCCTCAGTCTGCGCGACGCGGCCATGGTCGAGTTTCTGGCCATCGGCGCCCACGCTGTCCGTCGCACCGACCTGCAGCCGGGTTGGCGTGTATTGGTGGTGGGCGGTGGGCCAATCGGTCTGGGCGTCGCCTTTTTCGCCCGCATTGCCGGTACTGAAGTGACCGTTCTGGATGCCGCCGCTGACAAGCTGGATGCTGCGCGCGGCTTTGGCTTCAACGCTGCAGCGCTCGATGAACGCAACGGCACGGCGTTCAGGGACACCATGGGGAGCGGCTTTGACGCCGTGTTTGATGCCACCGGTGCCATCCCGGCGATGAACCAGGCAGTAGGCTATTGCCGCAATGGCGGGGCGCTGACGCTGGTGGGCGTGGTCAAGGGGACGCTGGCCTGGGAAGACCCCGAAATCCACCGGCGCGAGCTGACCATCCGGGCGTCGCGCAACGCCACGCGCGAGGATTTTGATCACGTCATGGTCAACATCGCCCATGGCAATGTACCCACCGACAGGCTTGCCACCCACGCCACCAGCTTTGATGATGTCCCGATCAACCTGCCCAAATGGGCCCATGATCGCACCGGGCTGATCAAGGCCATCATCAACCTCTAGGAGACCTCATGCGCAGCGCTCAGGACGTCATCGATTTCTGGTTTGTCGAACACGGCAAGGACGACTGGTTTGCCGGCAAGTCCGAATTCGATGCGGCCCTGGCCGAGGGATTCGCCGATACCCACCCGCCCGTGGCGCGGGGCGAGGCCTGGGCGTGGCGACAAACCGATCAGGGGCGCCTGGCCGAGATCATCGTGCTCGACCAGTTCTCCCGGCAATTGCATCGCGGTACGCGCGAAGCGTTTGCGCAGGACAAGATGGCCCTGGCTTTGGCGCAGGAAGCCATTGCGGCAGGCGCCGATCAGGCGCTTGAGCCCGACTGGCGCATGTTCGTCTACATGCCCTTCATGCACGCCGAGTCGCTGGTGATCCAGGAGGAGGGCGTCAAGCTGTTCAGGCAGTTTGACCCGGACCTGCAGAAGTTCATGACCGGCCACCGCGACACGATTGCCCGCTTTGGCCGCTTTCCCTTCCGCAACAAGGCGCTGGGGCGGACCAGTACGCCCGAGGAAGAGGCCTATATGGCCGAGCAGGGCGACCGGGTGTTCTGACCCCCGCACCACAAGGGCAACCTTGCGCCGTACTCCCCGTTATGGAGAAAAGCGGAAAGGCAAGCCCATGGATTTTCTAGGACCGATGTTCTGGCTCATTCTTCTCACGGTCGGCGTGGCCGTACTCGGTGTGGCGATGGCCTATGCGCGCAAGCGCGAGAATGAACGCACGCCAGCCGAGCGGGCGTACACCGAGGCCGCAGCCCGCAAGGAACGACAGGCCGAGGATCGCGACGACAGCTAGAGCGACACCAGCTGTGGGTCGACCAGGGCGCCCTTTTGCCCAATGACCACGCGGGCGACGCGATGGGCTGCCTGGGCTGCCTCTTGCAGGGATTTGCCGGCCAGGCGCGCCGAGAGATAGGCGCCATTGAAACTGTCGCCGGCCCCGGTGGCGTCGACCACTTTGGCCCCTGGCTCGGGCGCGACCCGCACGCGCTCCGATGCCGTGGCAATCAGCGCTTCACCCGAACCGTCCTTGACCACCACTTCTTCGACGCCCAGCTCGAGATAGCGGTCGGCCGTATCGTCGATCGACTTGTCGCCAAACAATGGGGCTTCGTCGCCATGGGTGGGCAGCACGATATCGCACAGGCTCGCCGCTGCTGTGAGCACGCCGGCCATGACGCGCGGGCTGGTCCACAGCGCCGGGCGCAGATTGGTATCAAAGGCAATTCTGGCGCCGTTGTCGCGGGCGCGCACGATTGCGCCCAGTAGCCGTCCGCGAGCGCGCGGGGCCAGAATGGCCAGGGTGATACCCGAGAAATATACCATGCTGGCGTTCTCGACAGCCTTGGCCAGCGCGTCCTTGTCTTCGGCCAGCATCTTGGCCGCCGAAGTGTCGCGCCAATAGGTGAACTGGCGGTCGCCATCGGCCTGATGGATCAGGTAGAGACCGGGACGGCGCCCTGGCACGGTGCGGATATGGCTGGTGCCGATAGCATTGCTATCGAGGAACGCCTTGATATCGGCGGAGTATTTGTCTTCGCCCAGGCCGGTGAAATAATCCACCGACCAGCTGTCGCCCAGCAAGGCACGCATATACCAGGCCGTGTTCAGTGTATCGCCGGCATAGCCGAGGCGATATTGCCGGTCCTCGCCACCACTCATCTCGATCATGCATTCACCGATGCTGACGAAGCGTTGCTGTGCCAAACCCTTGCCCTCCTTGCCTATCTGCGGCTTATGCCGGTAAAGCCCAATTCACCGCAAGCCAGTATCTTCCATACAAGATCAGAAGGCACTATGGTGCGGCCAATTATTTCGCCGGAGATTTCCATGACGCGTCTGAGCGCCGAGACCCTGAGCAGCATCCCCGCCGGGGTGGCTGTGCCCAACTACGATCGCAGCACGCTGACGCCCGGCATCGTGCATCTGGGCATTGGCGCCTTTCATCGCGCCCATATGGCGGTCTATGTCGACGATTTGCTCAAGGACCATCCCGACTGGGCCATCATCGGCGCCAGTCTACGCCGCCCCGACACCAAGGAAGCGCTCGAGCCCCAGGATGGGCTCTATACCATCGCCGTGCGCGACGCGGCCGGCACCCATCCGCGGGTGATCGGCTCGATCCTGAGCGTGCTCGATGCCAATACCCAACGCGAAGAATTGCTGGCGCTGATGGCCGAGCCGAAAATCCGCATCGTTTCGCTCACGGTGACCGAGAAGGGCTATTGCCACGACCCGGCGACCGGCGAACTCGACGAGCGTCACCCCGATATCGTCCACGACCTGGCCAACCCGACGGCGCCGAAATCCGCGCCGGGCATGCTGGTCGAAGCGCTGGCGCGCCGCCATGCCGCCGGCCTTGCCCCGTTTACCGTGATGAGCTGCGATAACCTGCCCTCCAATGGCGAGACGGTGCAGCGCATCGTCACCCGCTTCGCCAGCCTGCGCGATGCAGGGCTGGGCGACTGGGTCAAACAGAACGTCGCCTTTCCCGGCACCATGGTGGATCGCATCGTGCCCTCGACCACCGATGCCGACCGCGCGACGGTTGCCGGCCTGATCGGAACGGACGATGCTTGGCCGATCATGACAGAGCCTTTCACCCAGTGGGTGATCGAAGACAAGTTCCCGCAGGGCCGTCCGCCGTTCGATACCGTGGGCGCACAACTGGTCGAGGATGTCGAACCGTTCGAGCGCATGAAGCTGCGCATGCTCAATGGCAGCCACTCGACAATCGCCTATCTGGGCTATCTGGCGGGCCATGAATATGTGTCCCAGGCGATTGCCGATCCCGGTTTTTTCAAGCTGATCCATGGCCTGATGACCGAGGAAGCCATGCCAACCCTGGATATGCCCGGCACCGATCTGGGAGCTTATCGCGACGAACTGCTGCAGCGCTTCGCCAATCCGGCATTGCAGCATCGCACCTGGCAGATCGCCATGGACGGCTCGCAAAAGCTGCCGCAGCGGCTGCTCGGCACCATTCGCGAGCGTCTCAAGGCCGGCCAGAGTTTTGACCGGCTGGCGCTCGGCGTCGCCGGCTGGATGCGCTATGTCGTCGGCATCGACGAAAAGGGCGACAACATCGATGTCCGCGATCCGCTTGCCATGCGCATGATGGCGATCGCCGCCGAGGCCGGCGACGATGCCGAGGCGCTCTATGTCGGGCTGGTGGCGCTCAACGAAGTGTTTGGCACCGATCTTGCCGACAACCAGGCCTTTGGCGACGCTGTCGTCACCCAGCTCGAAAGCCTGTTCGATGATGGCGTTGTCGAGACAATCCGGGAACTGGTTGGGTAAAAACCCCACCTGGCCTCCCCCTGAAAGGGGGAGGAACGGCATTGTGTTTAGGGCAAGATTTTGCCCACCCACGCGAGACATTCCTCCCCCTGCTGGGGGAGGCCGGGTGGGTGAATTCCCGCCTAAAGCCGCCCCTCCATCGCGCGGTCAAAGATCTCCAGTGCCAGGTCTTTGGTCAGGTCGAGCGGATTGCCGCCGGCGGTGGGGTCGACAACAGCCATCTCGCCAATCAGCGCGCGCTGGGCGCCATCGACCTTGAATTCGGCCAGGGTGTGGGGCACGTCCAGCCGCATGCGCAGGCCGATCACGGCGTGCTGGAACGCCTCGAAGGTCGGCGCATATCCGAGATAGGCAGCCAGCCGGGCAATGCGGGTTTCAATGGCTGGGCGATTGACGCTGAGCACATAGGGCATGAACACCGCATTGGTCATGCCGTGATGGGTATCGTAGAGCGCGCCGACCGGATGGCTGAGCGCGTGGATGGCGCCCAGGCCTTTCTGGAAGGCGGTGGCGCCCATGGCCGCAGCGCTCATCATGTGGCCGCGGGCTTCAACGTCATGCGGGTTGGCAGCCACTTTGGGCAGGTTCTCCATGACCAGGCGAATGCCCTCCACCGCAATTCCATCAGCCATTGGGTGATAGCCGGGGGCACAATAGGCTTCCAGGCAATGCGCCAGGGCATCCATCCCGGTGCCGACAGTGATGAAGGTTGGCATGCCGACGGTGAGTTCGGGATCAGCGATGACCACCTTGGGCATCATCAGCGGGTGAAAGATCACCTTCTTGGTATGGGTGGTCTCGTCTGTGATGACGCCGGCGCGGCCGACTTCCGAGCCGGTGCCTGCGGTGGTCGGCACGGCGATGATGGGCAGGATGCCGGCAGGATCGGCGCGGGTCCACCAATCGCCGACATCTTCGAAATCCCACATCGGCCGGGTCTGGCCGGCCATGAAGGCGATGACCTTGCCGGCGTCGAGCCCCGATCCGCCGCCGAAGGCGATGACGCCGTCATGGCTGCCAGCGCGCAGCACCTTGATGCCGGCCTCGACATTGGCGGCAACCGGATTGGGCTTGACCTCGGCAAACACGCCAACGTCAAATCCCGCTTCCTTGAGCAGGGCGATGGTATTCTGCGTCACCGGCAGGTTGACCAGTCCGGCATCGGTCACCAGCAAGGGCCTGGTGATGCCCGCGCTCCTTAATGCATCAGGCAGTTCGGCAATGCGGCCGGGCCCGAACTTGATCGCGGTGGGGTAGTTCCAACTGGCTTTGGTCATCGTATTCTCCTCCGGTGTACCGGGACCTCGTGGTGAGATTGTCGAACCACGAGGGCGGGGCACTCATGCCCGCTTCAGGTGATAGCTCTTGGGCTGGCTCAGATTGGCGTAGCCGATTTCGCTGAGGCTGCCGCCCTTGCCGGTGTCCTTGACCCCGGTCCAGACCAGAGCCGGATCGAGGTAATCGCAGCGATTGGCGAACACCGTGCCGGTCTGGATGCGTTCGCCCAGCTTGGCCGCGGCGTCGAGATCGTCGGTCCAGATCGAGGCGGTAAGGCCATAGGGGCTGTCATTCATCAGGGCGATGGCCTCGGCATCGTCGGCCACTTTCATGATGCCGACCACCGGGCCGAAGCTCTCCTCGCGCATCACGCTCATCTGGTGATTGACGCCGGTGAGGACTTCGGGCGCCAGATAGGGTGAGCCGGGGACATCCAGCTTGTGCCTGGTGCCGAGCCGGGCCGAAGCGCCACCGCGCACGGCCTCCTCGGTCTGCTGCCGCACGTGATCGGCAAAACTGGCACGCGCCATCGGACCAACCACCGTGTCGGCGTCGAGCGGGTTGCCGAGCTTCCAGCCATCTGCCGCTTCAATAAAACGGTCGACGAATTTCTCATAGACGTCACCATGCACATATATCCGTTCCACCCCGCAGCAGCTCTGTCCGGAATTGAAGAACGAGCCATCGACCAGGCTTTCGACCGCTTTGTCCAGTTGGACATCGGGGCGGACATAGGCCGGGTCCTTGCCGCCAAGCTCAAGGCCCAGCGTGGCGAAAGTGCCCGCCGCAGCCTTTTCAATGCGACGGCCGCCGGCCACCGAGCCGGTAAAATTGATGTGGTCGATCTGGCCTGAACCGATCAGCGTCTCGGTATCGGCATGGCCCAGTACCAGGTTCTGGAACAGGCCGATGGGCAGGCCGGCCTGCTCGGCGGCCAGGGCAAAGCGCTCACCGGCCAGAAGGGTCTGGCTGGCATGCTTGAGCATCACCGCATTGCCGGCCACCAGCGCCGGCACGATGGTATTGATCGCTGTCAGGAAGGGGTAATTCCAGGGCGCGACCACCAGCACGATGCCGAGCGGCTCGCGCGTGATGTAGCGGCTGAAATTGGCCTTGGGCGGCATATGCACCGGCGCCAGGGCTTCAGTGGCCAGCTCGATCATGTAGCGCGAGCGCTCTTCGACGCCGTTCTTTTCGCCGCCATAGTGCACCGGCCGGCCCATCTGCCAGGCCAGTTCGGGCACGATCTCGTCATTCATCAGCAAGAGCGCATCGACCATGTGGCTGACGATCTTCTGCCGCTCGGGCAGGGTGGTTTCCGCCCAGGCCTGTCGGGCCATCTGGGCGCGGATGACGGCGCTCTCGATCTCGACCGGGCTGGCGGTCAGGCGCTCGGCATAGCGGCTGCCATCGACGGGGGAGATGATCTGGATCGTCTCGGTCATGGGGCACGTCCTTGTGTGATTGGGGCAGATGGCAGCCAAGCTGAGCAATGCGGCAGCATTAACTCCGCTCGAAGCCACGCTTGAGTTCCCAGTCGGTGACCCGGCGGTCATATTCGAGCTGTTCCCATTCGGCGGTGTGCACATAATGGGCGATCACCGCCTCGCCAAAGGCCGCCTTGAGCATCTCCGAGCCGCGCAGCCAGTCGGTGGCCTCGCGCAGCGTCTTTGAAATCTCGGGCAGCCCGACATCGCCATAGGCGTCGCCGACAAAGGCAGGCTGCAGCTCGCGTTTTTCCTCGATGCCCTTGATGCCGGCGGCGATCAGCGCGGCGATGGCGAGATAGGGATTGAGATCGGCGCCACCGATGCGGCACTCCACCCGGATGGATTTTGAATGCTCGCCGCACAGGCGAAAGCCTGCCGTGCGATTGTCCGGACTCCAGATCGCCTTGGTCGGGGCAAAGGTGCCGGCCTGGAAGCGCTTGTAGGAATTGATATAGGGCGCCAGGAAATAGGTGATGTCCCGGGCATAGGCCAGTTGCCCGGCCATGAAATGCTTCATCAGCTCGCTCATGCCGCGATCGTCGCTGCTGTCGGGAAACATCGGCTTGCCGTCCAGATCGGCCAGCGACATGTGAATATGGCTCGAAGATCCCGCCAGCGCATAGTCCCACTTGGCCATGAAGGTCACGGCCCTGCCCTGGGCATGGGCGATTTCCTTGGTCGCATTTTTCAGCACCACATGCCGATCGGCCATGGTCAGCGCATCGGCATATTTGACGTTGATCTCTTCCTGCCCCGGGCCCCATTCGCCCTTGGAGGATTCCACCGGGATGCCCGAGGCCTGCAGGTGCTTGCGCAGCGCCCGCATCACCCCTTCCTCCTTGGTGGTCTGGAAGATGTGGTAATCCTGGATGTAGTCGCCGGCGGTCTGCGCCCTGGCGTGGCCCTTCTGGCCGATGGTTCGATAGTCCTCGTCGAACAGGTAGAATTCAAGTTCCGTGGCGGCATTGGCCTTGTAGCCCATCGCCGCCAGCCGATCGATCTGGTGCTTGAGGATGGCGCGGGGGCTGTGGGCGATCGGCTCATGATGGTGATGATCGCTGAGGTCGCACAGCACAATGGCGGTGCCATCAAGCCAGCTGGCCTTCATCAGGGTTGAAAGATCGGGCTTCATGACGAAATCGCCATAGCCCTTCTTCCAGTTGGCGGCTGCGTAGCCGGGGACCGGCTCCATGTCGATGTCGTCAGCCAGCAGATAGTCGCAGCCATGGGTCTCGTCTTCAGCCACCTCAAGAAAGAACTCGGCCTGGAAACGCTTGCCGATCATGCGCCCCTGCATGTCGGGAAAGGCGACCAGCACGGTGTCGATGCTGCCGGCGGCGATATCGGCGGTAAGTTCGGCAAGACTGTAAGCCATGACTATTGTCCTCGATATTGACGTTACCCACCGGGTCCCCCGGCCCGCGCCTCGGTCCATCCTGAGGTGCCCGGTTCTGGCGATGCCGTGGGCCGGATTGCGGCCAGCGCGGCAATGACATTGCCATTGGGTGGGCCGGCGCGTGGCCGGCCCCTGCGCTTTAGGCCCGATGCTCGAGCGCGAACTCTTCCTCAGGGGACAGGATCAGCTTGTTGCGGCCGACCAGCCCGAAATAGACGATGCCCACGGCGCACCAGAGCACTACCCAGATCACGCCCTTGAAGAAGTTGGGGTCCTGCAGCTGGTAGAACAACGTCACTGCCGCGATGGCGATGGTGAGAACGGCCCCGCCAATGCCCAAAGGCGAGCGGAACGGCCGTTCCATATTGGGCTGGTTGCGCCGTAGGAGGATAAAGCTGAGCGCCTGCATGATGTAGCTAAGCATCGCGCCGAACACTGCCATGTTGAGCAGCACAGTGCCGATAATGTCGTCTCCCTGCTGGCCGGGCTCGCTGCCACCCCCTCCATTGGCAAACCAGATGATCAGCATCACGGTCAGCCCAAGGGCCGCGCCGGTCATCATGGCGATGTGCGGTGTCTTGTGCGTTCCATGGGTGATCGACAGGGCCGACGGGAAATAGCCGGCCCGGCTGAGCGAATAGACCTGACGGCCCTGGGCGAACAAGATCGTGTGGAAGGAGGCGATCAGGCCGATCATGGCCACCAGCCCCAGGACCACGGCGCCGCTGGTGCCGTAGATGGCGCGGAAGCCGTCAAGCAGTGGCTCGCCCGACGTGCTCAGCGCAAAGGCGCCAACGCCGATCACCGATGGGTTGAGCAGCATGATCATGAAGGCCGAGATGACCAGCGTGCCCATGCCCAACAGGATGCCGCGCGGCATGTCGCGCCTGGGATCCACCGATTCCTCGGCGGCCAGGGGCAGCTGCTCGATGGCCAGGAAGAGCCAGACCGCAAAGGGCAGGGTGGCCAATACGCCGCCAAAGCCGAAGGGGAATAGGTCACCGCCGCCTTCGGGCAGCTCCGTACCGTCCGCAGCGATGTTGAGCGCCCAGCGCGAGAAATCCATATTGGGGATGGCGCTGATCCAGAACGCAATCAGTACGGCCAGCGAAGCCAGCGTCACCACCAGCGTCACCTTGAAGCTGAGCGCAACACCATAAATGTTGAGGGCCAGGAAGATGGCGTAGAATACCACCCAGATGATCGGCAGCCAGGCGGCGTCCAGCCCCACAATGGCGCTGAAATAGGAGGATATGAAAGTGACCACCACGGCGGGGGTCAGCACATATTCCACATTCTCGAACAGGCCGGTGATGAAGCCGCCCCATGGGCCCATCGAGGTGCGGGCGAAGGAATAGGCGGCCCCGGTATGGGGCAGGGCAGGGCTCATCTCGGCAATGCAGAAGACCAGACCCAGATACATGATGGCGATGATGCCGGCTGCCACCATCATGCCGCCCCAGCCACCGGTGGCAAATCCGAAGTTCCAGCCCGAGAAGTGACCCGAGATGACAGCGCCGACACCGAGCGCCCAAAGCGACCAGATGCCGGCATAGCGTGTCAGGCCGCGTTCCTCGAAATAGCTCTTGTCGCGTGTCGCATAGGCGACACTGCCGACCTTCCTGGATTCACTCATAGTCACGTCCCCCTTTGAGATTGCCCACGATATTGACTACACGGCCATTGTCCCCTGCCGCGCATGCCGCGCCGCTTCCAGACAACGCGCCAGCCGGGCGGACCAGAAATCCACGCCGACCGGTTCGAGGATCTCGTCGTTGCGCAGCTCGATCATGACGGCTTCGAGCCCGCGCGCATCGCCATGTTTTTCCAGGGTCAGCGTGACGCCATTGAGAGCTGCATAGGGCTGGTTCCAGCCAATGTTGAGCGCGGGATCTTCTGCCGCCAGAGCGTCGCGCAGCGCCTGGGTATAGCGAGGGTCGATGCCATGAATGAGCCCGATCGGCCAAGGCCGTGCCACCCCGTTATAGACCGGGGTGAATGAGTGCATGCAGATCAGAATGCTCTCCCGCCCGGCATGCCGACGCGACTCGAGCAGCGTCTCGATCGAGGCGTGGAAGGGACGGTGATAGTGATCGATGCGGTATTGCCGCTCATCGGCGCTCAGGTTCTCATTGGCTGCAATGCGCGTGGCTTCCGACAGCGTCCAGATCAGCTCGGGCGCATCGAGGTCGCGATTGCAGTCGATGATCAGCCGGGACACGTTCGACTGCACCAGAGGCGCATCGAGCAGGCTGCTCAGCGCCCGGCTTACCGACAGCGCGCCGGGATCCCAGGCGATGTGGCTGACGCGTTCAGTCATGCTCAGGCCCAGATCGCCATACTTTTCAGGGATGCGATTGCTGGCATGGTCGCACACCAGCACGAAGGGCGACTGCCCCCGCGCATTGCTCACCAGTACCGCGCTTTGTTCCGTTCCGCTCACTTGGCCTCTACGCAGAATTGATTAACTTCTGTATCAGTAGTTTCATAACCACGAAAACTGTCAATGCTGAAAGCACAGGTTCAGGGGGCGCAATGGAGGGCAAGTCGGTTGCCGGCCGCATTCACGATGCGATCGAACGCCTCACGGCGGCCGAGAAAAGGGCGGCGCGGGGACTGCTCGGATCCTATCCCACGCTAGGCCTAGCACCGGTCGCCGAATTCGCGCAGCAGGCCGGCGTCAGTTCTGCCAGCGTGCTGCGGTTCGTGGCGCAGCTGGGCTACAGGTCTTATCCCGATTTTCAGCGCGCGCTGCGCGAGGAGATGGAGCAGCGCTCCAAATCGCCCTTGCAGCGCAGCCCGGCAGGTGCCGGCAGGAGCCCGGGCGACGCCCAGTTCCTCGATCACTTCATTGGTCAGGCGGTGGACAATCTGCGCGCCTCCGTGGCACTGATTCCGGCCGCCGAATTCGAGACCATCTGCACCCGCCTGGCGGAAAGCCGGGGCAGTTGCTGGCTGGCCGGAGGCCGGTTCACCGATTTCCTGGCTGGCTACATGGAAGCCCATTTGCGGTTGATCCGGCCCGGCGTGCGACGCCTCGACGGGCGGGTGGCCACGCGGGCCGACCAGCTCATCGACGTCAAGGCCGGCGATATCGCCATCATCTTTGACGTGCGTCGCTATGATCCCACTCTGCTGGAGCTGGCTGGGGACCTGGTCGCGCGGCGCGTCCAGATCGTGCTCATCACCGACGACTGGATGAGTCCGGTCAGCCGTTTTGCCAAACTGGTCCTGCCCTGCCACACCGAAATGGGCCGTACCTGGGATGCCAATGGCGCATTGCTGACGCTGGTCGAGGCCGTTCTGGCCCGGGTCACCGAACTGACCTGGCCCACCGCCAGCAAGCGCATGGGCGCCATCGAACGCAGCTAGTCGGTCTTGGGCATCTTCAGAAAGTCCGGGCCGCTGAAACAGATATTGGCGTCGATCTCGCCAATCGCCTTGTCGTCCTTGCCGGCATAGTCCAGCCCCTGCAGCACGCTCTGGATCAGCGTGATCCGGCCGCGGCGCTTGTCATTGGTGCGAATGACCGTCCAGGGCGCGTGCTCGGTGTGGGTCCGCTTGATCATGATGTCGCGTGCGGCCGTATAATCGTCCCACCGGGTCAACGCCTCCAGATCGATCGGCGAGAGTTTCCAGACCTTGAGCGGATCATGCCGCCTGTCATGAAACCGCTTGAGCTGCATTTCGCGGCCGATCGAGAGCCAGAACTTGAACAGGTGAATGCCATCCCGGGTGACGCGCTTTTCAAACTCGGGCGCCTCGTCCAGGAAATGCTCGGTCTCCTCGGGTGTGCAGAAGCCCATGACCTTTTCCACACCGGCCCTATTGTACCAGGATCTGTCGAACAGCACCGTCTCGCTGGCTGCCGGCATCCAGTCGACATAGCGCTGGAAATACCACTGCGTCCTTTCGCGATCATTGGGCTTGGGCAGCGCGGCGATGATCGAATAGCGCGGGTTGAGGTTCTCCAAATATCGCTTGATGGTGCCGCCCTTGCCGGCGGCATCGCGTCCCTCGAACACAATCATGATACGCTCGCCGCTGGCCGCCAGATGTGCCTGCAGCGTCACCAATTGCTTTTGCAGAGCGTACATCTGGGCTTCATAGATGTCGCGATCCAGCTTATCGTCATAGGGGTAGCCGCCCGACTCCATGGCATGTTTCTTGATCGCCTTGGGCAGATCGGGACTTTCAATGTCGAAGCCGTCGATAGGATCAGTCACTCGTGTCGCTCCGTTGTCATGCTCACCGTGCTATAGAGTCGCCCCCTTACGCAAGGGGACTGGCAACTGCCTGAATCACAGAAGCAAATGGACGAATCTCAAACCAACGCCCCAGCGTCCCGCCTCACTCTAGTGCTGTCTCGCCTGGGTGCGCAGACCGGCCTGCTGGCGGGTATCGCCGGCGTATTGGTTGCACTGACGATCTTTGGCGGGCTGAGCATTCCCGGCGCCGTCATCGGTTTTGTCGCGATCGTGCTCGGGACCACGCTTCTTCCGGCCAGCGCAGTCGCCCCGGATGAACCCGTCGCTTTGGCAGCGCTGCCCCCCGAGATCGTGCCGGTCAGCACCGTTGCGGTGTTTGCCGACGCCCTGATCGACCCTTGCCTGGTTCTGGACCGCCGCAGCGTGGTGCTGCACGCCAATCCGGCGGCCAAGCGACAATTTCCCGGCGTTACCAGCGGCAACCCCATCAGCTTTTCCATGCGCAACCCTGAACTGGTCCAGGCCATCGACGCTGCCTTGCGCACCGGCACCACGCGTAGCATCGAGCTGCACGAAACCGTTCCATCGGAAACCTGGGACAAGGTCGTGGTTGCCCCGCTTGTCCGGCCCGGCATCGACTGGTTCGGCGATGAGCAGCGCCAGCTCATCATCACCTTCCAGAGCCTGACCGAGCTCAAGCGGGTGGAGGCCTTGCGTTCCGACTTCATTGCCAATGCCAGCCACGAATTGCGCACGCCGCTGGCGTCCCTGCTGGGCTTTATCGACACCCTGCTCGGTCCCGCCGCCAAGGATACTGCGGCGCGCGAAAAGTTTCTGGGCATCATGCGCGGCCAGGCCGAGCGCATGAGCAAGCTGATCGATGATCTGCTCAGCCTCTCGCGCATCGAGATGCACCAGCATGTGCGCCCCACCGGCAGCATCGAACTGGCGGCTTTGCTGCGTGAGGTGCGCGAAGGCCTGATGACCCAGGCCAAGGCCGCCGATATCGAAATCCGGCTCGACCTGTTCGCCGGTCCCTCCACGACCACAGGCGACCGCGGCCAGCTTTATGAAGTGTTTGAAAACCTGCTCGACAATGCCATCAAGTATGGCGCCGGCGGCAAGTTCGTCGAGGTGAGCCTGGCGCCGGCCGGGCGTCCGGGCTTCCAGCATGTAGTCACCGTCATCGACCACGGCCAGGGCGTTGAACCCGAACACGTGCCGCGCCTGACCGAGCGTTTTTATCGCATTGACGCCGACGCCAGCCGCAAGAAGAAGGGCACCGGCCTGGGGCTTGCAATCGTCAAGCATATCGTCAACCGCCACCGGGGCCAGCTTTCCATCAAGAGCAAGCCCGGCGAAGGCATGCGCGTGGATGTGTTTTTGCCCTGAGCCTGTCTAGGCGATCAGGCGGAGCAGCGATGGCGGGCGACGATCGCCTTGAGCCGGTGTGAGGATGAGCCCGTGGTCTCCCGGTTTCGCGCCGGTTCTGCGCGCACGGCTGGAAGAGCTGCCTCTATTCGGGGCGGCGGCGATTGCCACGGCCACGCGGCGGGTCGCCGACCTTTCTCCTTGCAAGGCCGCCGCAATTCCTGCCGGAAACAAAAGGAGGCGCCCGAAGGCGCCTCTTTGTAATTCATTCGACCCCGCGTCAGCGGCGCTTCTTGTCGACCTGGTGATAGGCGCGCTTGGAGTGAAACTCGCAATAGGGACCGCTTTCCAGGCTGTGCTGGCCGCAGAAATAGAAATCCTTGCTCAGCGGATCCCCGATCGGCCACTTGCAGGTGCTCTCGCTCAACTGCAGCAGGCTCAGGCGCTTGTCCTCGGGAATGAACAGCTCCTGCACCGCAGGGGCCACATAGAGCTGCTGCTCCATCTCCGGATTGTGCGCCAGAGCAGTGGCACCCATGGTCTGTGGACGCTGCGGCATCGAGCTGCGCATCTTGCTGGCCGACCCCATATTGGACGCGCTGGCCGAAGGGCTCGCGACCCGGCGTGGCGCCGGCCGCGCTGCAGGACGGGCCCGTGGCGTGGAATTGGTCGGCTTGGCGCGTGCGGAAAGCTTGAGCCGGTGCACCTTGCCGATAACGGCATTGCGGGTCACCCCTTCGCCCAACTGGCCTGCAATCTGGCTTGCACTCAGCCCTTCCATCCAGAGCTTCTTCAAGGTCTCGACGCGCTCGTCCGTCCAGCCTGCCGGTTGTGCTCCTGAAACCATCGTCAAAACAGAATCCTTCATTGTGCCGCCAAAAACCTTGGCAACCATCAAACGCTAGGCGTCGTATGTTGAATGGGTCCGCCACACGAGATATCGTGTTCCCAATGACCTCAGTTTACGCCATGCGAGGAATCGGGATCAAGAGTCGGGCGAGAGTTTCCCCGTAAATTCACTGGTTAAAATTATGATAACGAAGTTTGAGTCAAATGCGTGTCCTTGCTTGTGATCATTGACTTATCTGGGAAAATTGGCCTAACTCTGCCGCTGAAACGCGCTGCGAGACCGGCGCGTTTTTGGTTTTTGTGGCGCTATTGTCACGTGCTGTCGTCTAGCTTGTGAATAACCCCGATCTTTGAGAAGGAATTCGACCCATGTCTGCGCTCTTTGGCACCTATGCCCGCTCCGAACTCGCCTTTGAGCGGGGCGAAGGCATGCGCCTTTTTGACCAGCAGGGCCGCCAATATCTCGATTTTCACTCCGGCATTGCCGTGAACGCGCTCGGCCACGGCGATCCTCACCTGATCACCGCGCTCAAAAGCGCTGCTGACAAGGTGTGGCACACCTCCAATGTCTTCACCATTCCCGAGGGGGAACGGCTGGCGCAGCGGCTGGTTGACGCCACGTTTGCCGACAAGGTGTTCTTCACCAATTCGGGGGCGGAGGCGATTGAATGCGCCATCAAGACCGCACGGCACTATTTCTGGGCCAAGGGCGAGGTTGAGCGCGACGAAATCATCGCCTTCACCGGCTCTTTCCATGGTCGCACCATGGCTACCATCGCTGCCGGCGGCAATCCGAGCTATCTCGAAGGCTTCGGGCCCCCGATGCCCGGTTTCAAGCACACCGCGCCGGGTGACCTCGATGCCGTCAAGGCGCTGATCGGGCCCAAGACCTGTGCTATCCTGATTGAAACCGTGCAGGGCGAGGGCGGCGTGACCGCGATGACGCCCGAATTCATGCAGGGGCTGCGCGCCCTGTGCGACGCGCATGGCATGCTGCTGATCCTGGACGAAGTGCAGTGTGGCTATGGCCGCAGCGGGCGCTTCTTTGCCTTCGAGTGGAGCGGCATCACCCCCGACATCGTGGCGGTAGCCAAGGCCATCGGCGGTGGCTTCCCGCTCGGGGCCTGCCTCGCCACCGCAGAAGTCGCCGCCTCCATGGTCCCGGGCACGCACGGCTCCACCTATGGCGGCAACCCGCTGGCCACCGCCGTGGGCAATGCCGTGCTCGACCGCATCCTGGCGCCGGGCTTCATCGACCACGTCAACCAGATGGGCCAGAAGCTGGCCTGGCATCTGCAGCAATTGGCGCAGAAATATCCCGACTACGTGCTCGAGCTGCGCGGCAAGGGTCTGCTGGCCGGCATCAAGATCACGCCACCGGTGCGCGACTTCGTGGCCCGCCTGCGCGATGACCACCAGATGCTGGCGATCGGCGCCGGCGACAATGTGCTGCGCCTGATCCCGCCCCTGATCGTCACCGAGGCCGAGATCGAGGAAGCGGTAAGCAAGTTGGCTGCCGCCTTCGATGCCATCGAGGCCGAGGCCGTTTCCGTCCCGGCAGCGCAGTAGGCCGGGATGTGGACCTGGCCGGACAATCGCCGACGATGAATCCGTTTTTCACGCCCTGAGAGCAGGCAGCGAGCGCCTGCGCCTTCACCAAAATCACAGCGTCAAGAAAGCACCCGGCCCATGACCTCGACCGGCACTCCAAGGCATTTTCTATCCATCGACGATTTCACCTATCCCGAACTGCGCGGCATGCTGGACTCGGCAGCTTCGCTCAAGGAGCGCCTCAAGCAGGGCGACCGCCCGCAACCGCTCAAGGACAAGGTACTGGCCATGATCTTTGAGCGCCAGTCGACCCGCACAAGGGTGAGCTTTGACGTGGGCATGCGTCAGCTGGGCGGCGAGACCATCATGCTGTCCGGCCAGGAAATGCAGCTCAGCCGCGAAGAAACGCTCGGTGACACTGCCAAGGTGCTCAGCCGTTATGTCGATGCGATCATGATCCGTATTCTCAGTCATGCCGATCTGCTCGACCTGGCCGAGGCGGCAACGGTGCCGGTGATCAACGGGCTCACCCGTCGCGCCCATCCTTGCCAGATCATGGCCGATCTCCAGACCTTTGAAGAGCACCGCGGCAATATCAGGGGCGCCAAGGTCGCCTGGGTTGGCGACAGCAACAATGTGCTGCACTCCTGGGTCAATGCGGCCGAGCTGTTCGAGTGCCACCTGACCATCGCCACGCCTGAGGAATACAGCCCTGAAAAGGACCTGATGGACGACATCCGTCGGGCCGGCGAGTTCGTCAAGCTGATCCAGGATCCGCGCGAAGCCGTCGAGGGCGCCGATCTGGTGATCACCGACACCTGGGTCTCGATGGGTGACGTGGACATTGCCGAGCGGCGCCGGGTCTTGAAACCTTACCAGGTCAACACCAATTTGATGGCCTTGGCGGACAAGAACGCCCTGTTCATGCACGATCTGCCCGCGCATCGCGGCGACGAGGTGACCGACGAGGTGATCGATGGTCCCCAGTCGGTGGTGTGGGACGAGGCCGAAAACCGCCTGCATGCCCAAAAAGCCATCCTGTGCTGGGCCTTCGGTGTTGACGTCAATTAGACAGCTCAACCGCTGTCGCCTGTGATAGAATTGTGGCGTCACGCCTGCAGCAGCGGGCGTGACGCTATGGTTTTGACGGGCGCAAGAAGGATCGGCCCACTCAAAGCCAGCGGACCAAAAATGACGGATACGACGCCTATGACCGACAATCTGATGACTGCCCTGGGGCTGGACCGGCCGGAAAGCGGCGACGATGCGGTCGTGCCGTTCACCCTCGACAAGCTCGATACCCGCGGCCGCAGCGTGCGGCTGGGCGACGCGCTCGACACCATCCTCACCCGCCACGATTATCCCGCCCCGGTCGCCCGCCTGCTCGGCGAAGCGGTGGTGCTGGCGGCCCTGATCGGTTCCTCCCTCAAATTCGAGGGCAAGTTCATCATGCAGACCCAGACCGATGGTCCGGTGAACCTGATCGTGGTGGATTTTGACGCCCCCGACGGGTTGCGCGGCTATGCCCGCTTTGACCGCGAGCTTCTGGTCAAGGCGGCCGAAGAGGGGCGCACCCGGCCGGCCGACCTGCTGGGCAATGGCCATCTGGCCATGACCATCGACCAGGGCGAGCACATGGAGCGCTATCAGGGCATCGTGGCGCTGCAGGGCAATTCGCTGGAAGAGGTGGCCCACACCTATTTCATGCAATCCGAGCAGATCCCCACCCAGGTGCGCCTGGCCGTGGCCGAGTTTACCCGCAAGGGCGACCATCGCCCCCATTGGCGGGCGGGTGGCGTGCTGATCCAGCACCTGCCCGAGCATGGCATCTCGCAGATCCCGGACCTGCCCGGTGACGGCGATTTCAGCAATCCGCACACCGCCGACCCCGATTTCGAGGAAGACAACGGCTGGACCGAGGCCAAGGCGTTGATGGCGACGCTTAATGATCTCGAACTGTCCGATCCCGAGCTCAGCTCCGAACGCCTGCTGTTCCGGCTCTATCACGAAACCGGCGTCCGGGTGTTTTCGCCCATGCCTGTGGTGGAGCGCTGCAGTTGCTCGGCCGACCGCATCGAGGACATGCTGGCCACCAGCTTTACTGCCGAGGACCGCGAAGAGATGGCGGTCAACGGAGAAATCGAGGTGGTGTGCGAGTTCTGCTCGACCGCCTACCACTTCAATCCGCATCAGTTCGAAATCAAACACTGAGCCGGGCGCGGCGCGAGGACTTTCCCTGGTTCTGGCGCCGCTGCCGTTTGCTCATCCCCTTTGGTCGCCGCTTGCCAGGGCGATTTCTCCATCTTGCCTATTGCGGCAAAATTGCCCACTATCACGTTGTTCATTTAGTAATTGCGGCCCCGTGTTTGGGGCATGGGCATGGCGTTTGGCCATGCGCGGCTGAGGGCCTCAGCCGCACCACAATGCAGACCAGTTCAGATCGATCATCCACGCAGCTTTGGGGGCAGAGCTATGCAGGTGACTATTGTTGCGCATTGTACGATGTGTTGGCGCCATTGCGCCCGGGCCACCTTGCCAGGCTTTCGATTGCGGCGCTGACCGGCCGGACGGCGCGCCATGTCGGACGCGCTCGAACTGCTCAGAGCCGTGCTGGGAGACGCCTGCGCCGATGATGCGCAGGCTCATCGCCTGCTCTCAGAGGCGCTGGAGGCCGAAACCGATCCGCTGCTGCATGCCATGATCGCCTGCGCCATCCCCGAAGGGCTGGCCATGGAGCGAGCTGCCGCCTGGGCGGGCTACGCGTTTTTTGAGCGCGTGCCGCAGGGCCTCGCCGGCCAGATCGAACCGATCCGCCTCGAGGCCCTGGCCGATGTGCGCCTGTTCCGCATGCAGGTGCTCGATCGCGCCGTCGATTTCACCGCGCCCGACTTTCTCGGCCTGCTGCGGCTCAAGCGCCGGCTGCGCACCGCCCCGCATTTGCGCCAGCGCATCTGCCTGCTGCCCGCCTCGGCGCTGCGGGATTATCTTGCCACCGTGGCCTCCCCTGAGCTGATCACCCTTGCACGGCAGGGTCTGGCGCAGCGCTGGCCCTATGCCGCCGCCCAGCTCAACCTGACGGCATCGGCACGCTATCGCTTCGCGCTGGCGCTGCTGCTGATGCTGGCCATGGTGCTGTCCGCCCCTTTCTTCGCTCACTTCTGGCTATTGCCGGTCGCCGCCCTGTTGCTGGTCGGTCCCGCGGCGATCCGGGTTGCGGCCCTGGGCACGCCGCGCCGGCCGGCACAGCCGCCGCGCCGCCCGCCCGACGAGGAATTGCCGGTCTATTCGGTGCTCATCCCACTGCGTAACGAGGCCGCCATGGTGCCGCAGCTCTTTACTGCGATGATGGCGCTGGACTATCCGCCGGCGCGACTGGACATCAAATTTGTCGTCGAAGCGGGGTCCGATGACACCCTGGCTCAGGTGCGGGCCCGGCTGGGTGCGCCCCATGTCTCGCTGGTCCCGGTGCCCCATGCCGCCCCCCACACCAAGCCCAAGGCGCTCGATTATGCGCTGCCGCTATGCGCCGGCGAGTTTGTGGTGGTCTATGACGCCGAGGACATTCCCGACCCCGATCAATTGTGGAAGGCGGCGCTGGCCTTTCGCGATCACCCCGATCTGGTCTGCCAGCAGGCGCGGCTGGTGATCGACAATGGCGAACGTGGCTGGCTGCCGGGCCTGTTTGCGGCTGAATATGCCGCGCTGTTCAGCGTGCTGCTGCCGGCCCTGGCACGCTGGCGCCTGCCCATGCCGCTGGGTGGCACCTCCAATCATTTCCGCACGGCCAGCCTGCGCCAGATCGGCGGCTGGGACGCCTTCAATGTCGCCGAGGATGCCGATCTGGGCATGCGGCTGGCGCGCCGCCGATTTGTAACGCGCAAGATCGGATGGCACTTCTGGGAATAGGTGAAAACAGGCGGTATCTGACGGGAAAAGCCCCAGAGAGCCGGTCTTTCACCGTGCGAGGATACAAAGGACCAAGCGCAACTTCGTATGGCACAAATCTCGGACCGAAGTTGCCAGGCTATTGGCTCGAATTCGAGGTAAGTCTCCCAAGTTGGTCGCGATGACGTCGGCCCTCCGGTCTGTTTAGCGCCTTGTCGCACCTCACCGAACTGGTATCATGCGAGTCACCAAGAGAGGCAAAATGAAACCTTCAGATCTCCAGTATCAAAACTTTTCCGAAGACCACTTAAAGTATTACGAGCATCGCGCGGCAGATTTCTCGGGGAGGTTTCTGCGCTGGTTTCTTGAGAACATTTTTCGCCTCGACCCCCAAGATGCCGACGACGCATCGGTCGATGCCAAACACGATAAAGGCATAGACGCCATCTACGTTGATGACGTATCTGAGACAATTTACATTTTACAAGCCAAGACACAGTCTAAAGATAAGGCAACGTTGGGCGACACTGACCTCAAGTCATTCGTTGGGACACTGGTCCAATTTGACACGCCTGATTCCGTTGGTCAGCTAGCCGCAGAAACTAAGAACGAGCGATTGCGGCAAGCGCTGGAGCGGCAATCAGTCCAAGACAAGTTAAAATCGGGATATACGATAGAGCCTGTATTCATAACCAATGTGCTCGCGAATAAAGATGCAATAACTTACTTGGCAAAAGCCAAGGACATCGAGCTATACGACGCGGAAAGAATAGCCGATGAGTACATCGACCTTGAGGTGGATGGAGGCATTGAGGAAACATTTTACTTCGATGTTTCCGACACTGACGTCATCGAATACGACGCTGGCGGTGCATCAGCGCGTATCTTTCTCGCGCCAGCACTGAACCTGCTGAAGATGACAGGGATATCTGACGGTCGCCTTTTTGAGCAAAATGTTCGGCTCTCCTTGGGTAACACTAAGGTCAACAGAAGCTTGCGTAAAAGCATTCGAACAAAAGGCGAGCACAGCAATTTTCCATTATACCACAACGGTATAAATGTTTTGTGCGAAAGCATAATCAAGGAAAGCGACGACAAAATAAACATCAAAAATTATGTCGTCGTGAATGGAGCCCAAAGCCTGACATCGCTTATGGCGGAGAAGGGTAGGATTTCTGACGACTTGAAAATTCTCGTCAAGCTCATTGAGGTTAAAGGGAATACCGCCCTTTCCCAACGAATTACGACAAACAGCAACAATCAAAATGCGATTAAAGCTCGGGATCTTAAATCTAACCACAACATACAACAACGAATAAAGGCAGAGGTCGAAAAAGCAAGCGCTGGAAAAGCGGCCTACGAAATCAAGCAAGGAGAAAAGAACAAAGGAAAGAAGATAATATCTAACGAGAACGCGGGGCTAATACTCCTCTCGATGGATCTGGAGCAGCCATGGAATTGCCATCAGAAGTACAAAGTGATGGATGATCTTCACTCTGATATTTTTGGCCGGCCGGGCGTCACTGGCGAGCGAGTGCTCGCGCTATGGGACAGTTTTCAGGCAATCAGCGACTCGTTGTCGGAGTTGGAAAACACGGCCTTCGCTTACTACACTCTAACCAGGTATTTTCTCGCATATGCGGTCGTTCGCATAATTCGTGATAATCCGGCTGGTGCAGAAGTAATGGCAAATTTGGGTACTGTTGTCAGAACGGGCAACCTTCCTCGCTTCGTTGAAGCGTTTTCCGGGCTAGCGAAAGCGGCGGCAAATGATTTGAATGCTGAAATCGTTGCTGAGGACGACGAGCAGTTCGACCATAAAAACGAACTAAAAAGTGCAAAATGGTGCAACAAAACCTCTGCGCGAATTCTCGCTCAGTACAAAAAAGATGTACAACGAAAGAGGGCTGATCCTATTGATCAGCTTTTCTCCAAGATGCTGGTCAAAGCACCGAAGGCGTAATTCAAGTCTGCCTTATTCCATGCAATCGGCAGCGGTTTTTACACAATAGTTAAATTTTCCTCTGCTAAAGCACGGTCGACAACCGTCTAGGAGCCCTAGCATCCCTAAACGTCAGGTTGGGGATGCTAGAGCTTCTGCCCCGCCCACACGACGCGGCCGGGGATGGTAAGCTTATCGAGTTGCTGGCTATCAATGAGCTCTTTTGGGTAGGCCGGGTTGTGCGAAATCAACTCAACGGTGCCGTCCACACGCCGGTTCACCAACTTCACCAGTACGTCCCCATCCAGCACGACAATATAGAAGTTCCCTGATCGCACCTGCTGATCAGGCCGCAAGTCGACGAGCATGAGTGCTCCGTCCTTGATGACCGGGTCCTGGCTGTCCCCACTGCAGGTGAGAAGCCCGCAATACTTGGGCGATAGGCCCATGTCCCTTAGCCAGTCGGTTTTAAATGCCAGACGCTCGGTGATCTCTTCAGCCAAGGCGACAAGTCCGTGCCCAGCTGAAGCAGATACACCAACGCGCGGCACCAGGGTGAAGTCCGTCGCTTCGTCACCCTCATCAAACCCTGCGGCTGCGGGCACTCTGGCATCATGTGCCGGAGGTCCGAACAACACCCAGTCCACCGATTTTCCCGCAGCGACAGCAAGTGTGGCCAGACCAAAGACCGGCGGCTTAACTTTGCCGTCTCGCCATTTGGCCACGGTCTCGTCAGTCACGCCAGCAATGGCCCCGGCGCGGACGAGTCCGCCCACCGATTCGATGATCGATTTTATTCGAGCTCCCACCTCATCGGAAAACTCGACCGCCGAAGTGGGAAGGGGCTTCCCAGTTGTGGGGTGCTCAGACATCAGCGGCTAACCTGCTGAATTGTCGAATTAATTCGATATACCCAAATATCATCGTTCTCATCTTATCTGGGAACCGATTTAGATCGTTGTTAAGGCGATTAAAATCGGTTACATTAGTGGCCACAAACGTAATTCGTGCGTTCGAACCAACCGCCCGGTGCAAACGGTCGGCTGATACGGGGATGGAAGATGACCGAGACAAAGCAGGTCGAATGGAACCTGCACCTCATCAAGGCCGCCATAGGTATGGCCGGACTGACCCAAACCAAGATCGCCAAGTCGGCGGGACTTGAGGCATGGCAGGTCCGACACGGACTGCGCGGAAACAACCTCCAGGGGGCAAAAGCCATCGCCAAGGCGATCGGCGTCCCTTTCCGTGAGCTATTCCCAAACAGTTACCTGCGTGGCGACGTCGAACCTATCCGCAAGGCGACAGAGTCCACCAGTGCAAAACGGCATCGCCGCGCAGACGCAATGCGTGGTGCAGCATGAGGGTTTGGTCAGAAAAGAACGGCCGCGCTGACGTGACCGTCTATGGGTTCAGTTTGATCGACAACCTGATTGTGGTGCTGGGCGGCGTGATTGTCCTGCTCGGATGCATCGTCAGCCTGGCGGTGATCTCATGAGCGAGACACGCCCAATCGATCAGCAGGCAAATGCCGCTGCCAACTATCGCGAAATCGAGATCGACCTCATTGACGTGCCCGCCGGTCGGCGCGCGCTTGACCTCAATTGGGTCGAGGCGCTTGGCGTCGATTTTCTAGCCCGTGGCCAGCGCACCCCAATTGAGGTGATAGCCATTGATGGGCGGTATCGCCTGGTTGCCGGTGGGCACCGCATCGCCGCCAAGCGGCACATTCTGGCGCAGACCATTACAGCGGTTGTCCGGCAGCCACAAGAGTACGCCAGCGAGGCGGAAATCAAGCTCGCCGAGATTGCCGAAAACTTCATGCGCCGCGAGCTGAGTGTGCTTGATCGGGCGATCGATGTTGCTGCCTGGCGTGAGATTTATGAAAGCGCCAAGGGGGCTGTGAAGCGCGGCGGCGACAGGCGGTCAAAATCAAAAGTCCAAGTTGGACATTTGATCGACGCAGCGGAACTCGATGAAGCTGCGCAGCGGTTTGCCGCTGGCTTTTCGGAGGCGGCGCAAGCGGCCCTGCGAATGGGCCACGGCTCGATCATTCGCGCCCTCAAGATCGCCCAGTTGGACCCGCAGGTCCGCCAGCAGATCGCCCTTCATCCAATCTCGGACAACCAATCGGAATTGCTGGCGCTTGTCGGGGCGTCTGTCGCCCAGCAAGGCATCATCGCTCAGATGATTGTGTCGGGGCAGGCCGCAAACGTTGCGGCCGCAATCGCCCTCATTGAGAAGCGCCCCGCGACGGTGCCGCCCACGCCTTGGGAGAAACTCTCAGATCATTTCTCCCGCCTGAAAGCCGCCGAGCAGGATCAGTTCTTCAGGCTGCATGAAGACGCCATCGTTGCGTGGATGGCAGCCCGCAAATGAGCCGTAACCGCGACACCCGCACCGCCGATCTTTTGTCCTGGGAGCCACCCCAGGTAGCGGTCGGCTATGCGGCTGATGTCGCGGGCAGAGGCGGCATCGAAAACCAGATCGCCAGGTTGCTGGCGCGAGCGTTTCGCGATGCCAAAGACGAGAAGGGGCTGAACCGGGCAACCATCGCCGGTCTCATGACCCTCGAACTTCACCGCAACATCACCGAGGCCCAGCTCGACAAGTGGGCGTCGGAAGCCAGTGACGCTCACCGCATCCCGCTCGATGCATTTGTCGCGCTCGTCAAAGTCACTGAGGCCGAAGACCTGCTGGGGTTCATTCCCGGCATTCTCGACTTCGCAGTGGTCCCTCGAAAATACGCCGAGATCATCGAATTGCACCTGCTCGAAGAAAAAGAACGCGAGATCGCGGCCGCCAAACTTGCATTGTCCCAGCGCCTTCGGAGTCGGTCATGAAAGAGTGGATGACCGCCCGCGAGATAGCCGAGGCCGGGTTCCCAGACCTTCCAACGACCAAGCGCGGCATAGCCATGCTGGCGGCCAGTGAGAAGTGGGACGAACACCCAGCCTACTCTCGGCAAAGGAAGGGCAAAGGCGGTGGGGTCGAGTACCATTTCCGCCTGCTCCCCACCTTGGCCCAGGTGCATTTTGCGCAACGGACAATGGTCGTTGGCGGTCCTGCTAATGATGAGGTTGCCCAGCAGCAGGTTCCCGACGTGTCGCTGAGCGACAGAGCGGCTCGCGAACGTGATGCACGTCTGGCCATTGTCGGGCAGTTCGAGAAGTTTTGTGCTGGCATGCGGCTTAAACAGGCGTCTTGCCTGCAAGTCTTCACCGACAAGTACAACGGCGGAACACTGGCCGTTGAGGACTGGGTCAGGGAGGTGGTTCCCCACCTTTCCAAACGTACGCTGCTGCGTTGGAAGTCGGCCAAAAAGGTCGGCCAGGCTGCGGCCCTGGCGGTCGATCGTGGACAGAGCAGGAAAGGCACTGGGGTCTTTGACCTCGCCGAGAATGGGCGGCTTCGCGCCTTTGCCTTGGCGCTGATTATCGAGCAACCGCACTTTGCCGCCAAGCACATCAGAACGCTTTGCATCGACGAGTTCGGTGACGCGGTCGAAGTGTGCGGCAAGCGCGTGGCAATGCCGCCGATCCGCACCTTTCAATGGGCCTTAAAGCAGCTGAAAACGGACAACCGCGTCCTCATTACTAAGGTCACCAACCCGGACAAATACCGCTCGACCATGCTGGCGTCTGGGACCGGCATGATGCGCCACATCGGTCTGCCGAATGAGCTCTGGATGATTGATGCGTCTCCGGTCGACGCCCTGTGTGTTGACGGTAGGCACTCGATTTACATCGCCATCGATTTGGCCACCCGCCGCATTGTCATCACCGTCTCGCGCACACCCCGCGCGTCAGCAGTGGGTCTGATGATCCGCAAAGCGGCCCTGGAATGGGGCGTGCCGCAGCAGATCAAGACCGACAACGGCAGTGACTTTGTCGCCGAGGCCACAAAGCGGCTCTTCACCTTTCTCGACATCGAGCCGATCGTTTCGGCAAAATACAGCCCAGCCCAGAAGGCCCATGTCGAGCGCGTTATCGGCACGTTCCAGCGCACCGTCGGTCCGCTGCTACCCGGCTTTATCGGGCACGACGTTGCCGACCGCAAAGCGATTGAGGAGCGCAAGGCCTTTGCAGTGCGTTTGGGCACAACGGACGCCGCTGCTTTCGGCGTCCAGCTGACCGGCGCCGAGCTGCAGGCCAAGATCGATGACTGGGTCCAGTATGACTACCAGCATCAAGACCATAGCGCGCTTGGCACCACGCCATTCGCCGCCGCAGCTGCCGCCGCCTATACGCCGCGCATGGTCGATGCACGCGCGCTCGACGTCCTGCTCATGGCGGTGCCTGGCACAAAGGGCCAGCGCCGAGTCACCCGCCAAGGCATCCGGATCGCGGACTATCATTATGGCGTCTCGTCCCTGCTGCCCGGCACCCAGGTGTTTGTGCGCATGGACCCCGCCGACATGGGAACGATCTATGCCTTCACGCCAGACGGCGCCGAGTTCCTCGGTGAAGGCACTTGTCCCGAGCTTGCCGGTGTAGCGCCCGCCGCCTTTTGGGCTGCGGTGCGGGAAGCCCACGCTGACGTGCTGCGCGAGGGCGGCAAGTGGATGGAGGCGGAGCGCCGCCGCATCAAGAAGGGCCCCACCTTCATCGACCGCTATTTGCGGGTCAAGAAGGCTCAGAACGGCAATGTCGTCGCGCTGCCCAAGCGGACCGAAGAACATTCAACCCCGCAGATTGCGGCGGCATTGGACGCCATCGGCCACACACCCGCAAAGCAAAACAGCGCCGCACAGTCGCAAGCGCAGTTCCAGGCGCAACTCATTTCGGAGCGCGCCAATGCCGCGCCCGAACCCACGAACATCCATCCCCTTCGCAATGAAGAAACCAACCATCAGCGCTTCAACCGCGCGCTCGATATCGAGCGCCGACTGGCAGCTGGTGAGCCGGTGGAGGAGCGCGAAGAAGGGTGGCTGCAGGGTTATCGCACCGGCTCGGAATACCGATCGATGCGGATGATCCACGACGACTTTGGCGGGCAGGCCAGCCTGTAGCGGCAAAGAAAAACCCCGGCTGGCACCGGGGCTTTAAAGGACTTTGAAGAGGACCAAGATATGACGACCAGTAATCAATCCGTCAACGCCCTTTCGATAGCGCCCCTGCGCAATGTCGTGGCGTTGCTCACCATGACGGACATGCTCCAGGCCCGCCCGGCGGGGCTTTCCGGGCTGGGCGTGTTCAGCGGCTTTTCTGGCTACGGCAAGAGCGTAGCCAGCCAGTATGTGATGAATAAGCTTGGCGCCAAGTATGTCGAGGCCCGCTCATTCTGGACGCAGAAGGCGTTTTGCGAAGCGCTGCTCAAGGAACTCAATGTCGACCGCCCGAAGGGCACCATCTCTAAAATGATGGACGAGATCATCGACATCATGGGCGACGACCCGCGCCGGCCTCTGATCATCGACGAAGCTGACAAGCTGGTCGACAAGAACATGATTGAGCTGGTCCGAGACATCCACGAGACCACGGGCGTCCCGATTGTCCTGGTTGGCGAAGAGAACCTGCCCAACAAGCTCAAGGCGTTTGAGCGGGTGGACAACCGTGTTCTAGGTCGGGTGCTGGCTGAAAAGTGCGACACGGCCGATGCCCAGCACTTGGCCAAAATCCGCTGTCCCGGCATTGTGCTGGCGCCCGACCTCTTGGCGCACATCGTCACCCAGACCAAGGGCAATGCCCGCCGCATCGCCACCACCCTGCACAACGTCAAGGTGTTTGCCATCAACGAGGGTGTCCAGGAATTGGACCTTACGGCCTACCGGGGCGGGGTGTTCACCGGCGAAGCCCTCAAGCGGGGTGTTGCCTGATGCCCTTTGTGCTTGAGCTCGAACTGAAGACCGTCCGGCTGCGGGGGCACGACCATTACTGGGGCGTGATCCGCGACCTGGGCAAAGACGGCGCTACCTTTACGGTAAAGGACGTCGTCGGCGCCACCACGGCGCACCATGCGACGGTCGATGACTTCGTTAAGCGCCTGCAGCGCGCCGGCATCATCATGGCCGCTGGCACGCAGGGGGAAGGTCACTGGGCACAAAAGCAGTTTCGCCTAGTAGAAAGCCCCCGCGAAACGCCTTCACTCCGCCGCGATGGGAAGCCCGGCGATTATGGCCGATCGCGCCAGAACATGTGGAACATCATCCGGGGACCGCAGGGGCGCGGCGGCATCGCTGGCGATGACCTGGCAATGCTGGCCGCAACGGAGGAAGTGCCTGTTGCTGTCAACAGTGCCAAGGAGTTCCTGCAGCGTCTGGCCAAGGCCGGCTATCTCACCGTCGTCCAGAAGGCCGCGCATCATCGCCTGACGCGGTACCGCCTCAAGCCATCGATGAATACTGGCCCGCTCGCGCCGAAGTTGCTACGTGCCCGCATCGTCTATGACCCCAACAACCGCACCGTCGTGGGTAACGCTGTCGCCGAAGAGGAAACCGCATGAACCGGGGACCTCAGACTGGCAAGGCGCGCAATGGCGCCAACGACCGCAGCTACATGGACAAGGCTACCGAAGCTTTTGACGGCAATCCCCCTGAGTGGATTGTCGCGCTCGCCGCCCGCGCTGATCTCACCGGCCTCGATGGCGCGGCGGAGGCCATCGGCTACTCCGGGTCCCTCGTCTCGACCGTGCTTCGCAACATCTACAAGGGTGACGTCGGTCGGGTTGAGGAGAAAGTTCGCGGCGCGCTCCTCGGATTGACCGTGGACTGTCCCGTCATTGGCGAGATGAGCCGACACACCTGCCTTGATTGGCAGGGAAAACCCAAGGCGGCAACGTCTGCCTTGCGCATGCGTATGTACCACGCCTGCCGCAACAACTGCCCTCATTTCCGCCCCAAGGGAGGCACCGATGCTGAATGAAGAGACTGTCTCGCGCCGCCTTCGGATTATGGCTGGTTGGGTTCGCGGCATAAGCGACGGATCGTTTCCGTCCACTGACCGTACCACCCAAAACATGGTGACCATGCTGGGCGAATGCGCCGGCGAAGTTGAGCAGATGGAGGTCGAACTCGGCACTGCCGATGTCCCCGCCAAGCTCCGCGCCGCCGGCAGCAATGTCGTTGCACTCAAAGCCGCCCTGCGGGGCGGTCGTCAGGAGCGCCAGGCATGAACACGACCGCTCCAATCGACCCCGTCGCCGTGGCCCGCGCCATTATCGCTGACCCCCGCAAGAAGTTCACGATGTCGGTGCTTCAGATCACTGCCATCTGCAATGCGCTGGTCGAGGCTGAGGATAGCCCCCAGCCCGCCATTTCAGACAACCTAGCGGTGTCAGCGCGCGCATTGATCGCGGTCCATGACGGCTTTGCACAGCGTGCGGAAACCCTCGGCACCGCCCAGGCGCAGGCGGTCACTGACGCCGTTTTCAAGACCTTCAAAACCCACTTTGAACAGGAGTTTCCCAATGTCGACCATGATTGACACCATCAATGCCGAACCGATCGCCGCTGACGGCGTGATCCTGGTCAATGGCCAGCCGTGCAAGATCGATGCCCAGGGGCATTTCGTGCCGGTCAGCATGATCAAGCCGCAGCACAGCCTTGAAGACGAGATGGTGCGCAAAGTCGTCGGCCATGCGCGCGACCTTTCGGCCCAGATCGGCCGCTTCAAGGGTCACACATTCGAGGATCTGGGCGGTCTGGATGAGCTGCTGTCCCAGGAGTACAGCGTCAAGCGCGGCGGCAAGAAGGGCAATCGGACCTATTATAGCTTTGACGGGCTACTCAAGGTCCAGGTCGCCATGGCCGACCTCGTCGACTTTGGCGCCGAGCTGCAGCAGGCCAAGTCGCTGATTGATGAATGCCTGGTCGAGTGGGTGGCCGATGGCCGAGACGAGATCCGCTCGCTGGTGACCCGCGCCTTCAACGTCGAGCGTGAAGGGCAGATCAATAAGGCCGAGCTGTTCATGCTGCTGCGCCTCAACTTCACCGATGAGCGCTGGCTCCGCGCAATGGATGCCATCCGCGACGCCATCCGCGTCATCGGCGCCAAGCAGTATTTCCGGTTCTACGAGCGGCCAAACAAGGAAGCTTCCTGGACGGCGATCAGCATCGATCTGGCCAAGGTTTAGATCGCGCCATGAACGCCATCGCCCGCCCATCTGAAACCTGGTCGACCAACTTCTTCGTCGTGGATGCGCTCCATGAGGCTCGCACCCACGCGCAGCGGGCCACCATTCTGTTGCGCCTTTCCGATGCGGTCATTGCGGCAAAGGTTGAGCCGCTGCAGGACGCCTGTCGGGAGACCGGGTTTCAGGCGGGCGTGGACTTCTTGAGCCTCCGTCTGGCGCAGCATTGCGCCACGCGCACCAAGACAGGTGAGATGCCGAAGGCCCTCGTCGAACAGTTGGAATATTGGCGCAACGGCATGGTTGCCATCGCGGGTGTTCGGCCATGAGCAGCTTCGACACCATTGTGGTTGAAGTGCAGGCCAAGGTTATTCGCGGCGCTGCCAAACCCGACACGTTCGGCTGGACCATCACCATTCCGCCCAATGACGATCCTGACCAGGTCAACGCCCTGATCACGGATGCTTGTCGCCGGCTGCGCGACGAAACCCAGGGGAAGATCAAGCTATGAAAACCACAGCTGCAATCAACGTGGCCTGGAAAGCGCAGGGTCTGGACGAAGACACTGCCCGCGACGTTTACGAGCGGGTCACTGGCAAACGCCGCCTGACCCTGATGACCAGCACCGAGCAACGGGCCGTGCTGGCCGAGTTCAACGGCACACCGGGGGGCGCTCGGGCCAAGGGCCTGACTGGACCATATGCCAAGAAGCTTCAGGCGCTTTGGATAGCCGGGTGGAACCTGGGCATTGTCCAAGATCGGCGCGACAGCGCCATGTTGTCGTTCATAAAGCGCCAAACCGGACTTGAGAGCACGCGATTCTTGCGGGACGCAACTGATGCTCAACGCGTGGTTGAGGCTTTGAAGGCCTGGCTAGCTCGTATGGGCGGGGTAGAATGGGGAAATTCGTGCGGCTGGCTACCTAGCAACGAAAGCAAAATAGCCTGGGCACAGTGGCAAATCCTAGAGAACCAGCCCCCTCGAGACGAGCAGAAGATAAGCTTCGCTTGCTATGCTCTTCACCTCTCAGGTTGCCGTACAGATCTGCCTCTCACCAGCATTAGGCCGAGCGATTGGCACAATATCATGAACAAGCTCGGCATCCGAGTGCGGGCACTGCCATGAACCTACGGTTTGAACTCGGTACCATTGTGAGCGAGGAAGTGGCGGGTGAAATTTGCCCACCAGTGGATTTTAAGTCGAGGGTGTTCATCTCCGAACAACGCGTCGCGCGCCTCATTGTGCGCCACCGCGTCCAAGGCCCGCATTGTCGGCGGCTCATCACCATAGATTCGCATGAGCTCCCCATTCAATTGCCCTCGGCCAGTATCATCGATCTCAGTGCTTTCGCTAATACGCCCCAGAAGATCATAGAAGCGGCGCTGCAGAACCTCGTGTTTACTTGCTCTGCCAGAAAAATCGAATACGAGTTGCAGGGCACCAACCACTGCAACGAGCAAACCAAGCCAAGGGTTAAAACCCAGGTCTTTGGAAAAATCTACGATTGTTCCGGCGCCTCCAAGTATGACAGCCAAGTTCAAAACTCGGCCGTATCCTTCAAGCCGTTGACGCCTAGCGGTGTGATAAAGAGCATTCCTGAGTGCGTTGAACTCAAGTTCTTCTATGGACGGAACTTGGCGGGTCATCCTGCTTCACCTCGGCGAGCTCGAGCTGCTTTTCTAAGGCCTCTCGATGTCAAAGCACTTCGCCGGATGTCCCAACGCCTATTGACGCCACCAGACTTGATTGGGGACTTTTGCCGTAAGGTGCGGATTCTCGACCTGATCAATCTACGAATTCTAAAGACAGCGGCAACGCTTTTAACCGGCATACGAAACCTCGAAAGATACTCTAAGAGGCTGCGCGCTTCAGCTACGGTGGCACCCGTCACTTTACTTAGCTCAGCAGCATCAAGTGGTCGGCCATCCCTCGTAAATGCAAGGCCCCCGGCTACCGGCTCAATGACCAATTCCCCTGGCTTTTTCTCGATGTCGTTTGTTCTTGGATTTGGTGCAGTAGGTTTTTCTGGTGTCGTCTTCACTGGTTTAGATTTCCAGACACCAGGGCCGAGAACCTGCACATATACAGGGTCAAGAAGTATCCTTGGATTGAAATTCAACAAAGAAATTCTTCTCATGGTACCTCGCACGGGTGGCAGCATTTCTTGGCGCACGCAAACCCGTTTTATGACGGTCGGCCAACGACATTCGTACAGTCATCGCTCTCCCTGCAAAAGCTCATATGGCAGAGATCGGATAGCGACGGACAAAAGTACGATAGCGCTCATTGCCCAAGGAAATCAAACATGAGGCGCCGCATTGCAAATGAACAGAAACCCGCCGCGCCTGCTGTCCCGCAGCTGATCGCCGAGCTGATCGAGATCGCCGGTCCCGAGGCCGCTTGGAAACTCATCGGCGCCCATGGCGGCACACGGGTCCATTTCCCCGCCAAGGTCAATCAGGGCCACTGGCTAGCGCGATTGATCGGGCTTGATGAGGCCCGCAATATCTGTCAGCAGTTCGCCGGTCTTGATGTTGTGCTGCCCCATGCGCGCCGATATCACTCGAAAATGGCCCTGGTGAAAGCGCTAGAAAACGGTGCGTCCACAAACGAGGCAGCGCGCACTGCCGGTATGACACAGCGCTCTGCCTTCCGGGCCAGGGCGCAGATGAGACAGCAAGACCCGCGCCAGTCCACATTGTTCGGCGACGACACCGACTGACACTGTCATCGTATTTGACCCATGCCAGACACTGGCAATGTGCCCCGAACAATCGTTCGGGGCTTTTTTCATGACCATCGTCAAATCCATGTCGGAACAGGGTGAAGTCGCGCTTATTGGGGAAGAGGGCGAAGTCCTCAAAGCCTATCGCGATATTGCTGGCTTTTGGACCATCGGTGTCGGCTTGACCGCTGGATCGGGCGTGATCAAGCCAAAGGCTGGCATGGTGATTACGCGCGCCGAAAGTCGCCGCCTGCTGCGTCTGGCATTGGCCCGAAATTATGAGCCCCGCGTGCTCAAGGCGATCCCGACCGATCAGCAGCATGTTTTCGACGGCGCGACGATGTTTGATTTCAACACCGGGGCTATTGATCGCGCGAGCTGGGTGCCGCTGTTCCTCAAGGGTGCTTTCACCCAGGCCGGCGAGAAGTTCCGGCAGTGGTGCCGCGCAGGTGGGAAGGTGGTTCCGGGGCTCAAGGCCCGCCGTGAGCGAGAATGGGCGCTGGTGAAGTCCGGCATCTATCCGGCCGGTACCGGCAGGCCAGCGGCACGGTCCGCCTTCATTGACCACTGGGCTGACTTCAAGGCGGTCGGGTTCGATCCATCGCTCGGTGAGGTCGCCACGGTCACAGCGTTCCAGCGCAAGCACAAACTGACAGTGGACGGCATCATTGGCCCCGCTACTCGCGCAGCCATCGTGCGCGCTCTCAGCGCCAAGGCCGCCGGCCGCGTTGGTGCCGCCGGCGCCAGCGGCGGTGCGGTTGCTGGTGGCGGTGTGGACGTTGCGTTCACCCCTGCTGGAGCGGACGCAGTGACACAGGAAACCGCCGTCTGGGCACTCGGCGGCGGCATCACCATCGCGGTCCTCGTTTTGGGCGGCTGGCTGATCTGGCATTTCCGCGGACCGCTGTTCGTTTGGCTACCCGAGCCCATCAAGGACTGGTTCGAGGCCCATGGCGTTGTCCTCGGCCGTCGCGTTCGCACTTGATTTAACCCCCTTTGAAAGGCCCTAAAATGGCTGGTGAACTTCTCGGCGATGTCCTCCAAAAAGTTGGCGCGCCGTTCCTCAAGAAAATTGTCGAAGGCTCGCTGCCGCCGCCGTTCAACCAACTGGGCGGCTATGCCGTCGACGTGCTGGCGGAGCGCCTCGGCACTGAGCCGACCGAAGATGCAATCGTTGCGCGCTACCAGGCAGAACCCAAGGTGGTCGGTCCGATCATCTCTGAGGTCGAGGCTTCCCCTGAACTGATCCTTGCTGGGGTCGAGCAGCAGAAGCTGACCAACACGCTGCTGCTGGCCGAAATGAAGGAGCCGCTCTGGACCTGGGCTTGGCGTCCGCTTGGCATGTATGGCCTCGGCGTCCTCTGGTTCTGGAACGTCATCGCCCTGCATGCCTTTAACGCCTGGCTGAAGATCGCGCTGCCGCCGACCGACCCGTTTGTGCTGATGCAGCTGAGCGGCCTCTACATGGCGCTCTATATGGGCGGGCACACCTTCAAGGACTTTGCCACCAAGAAGTGGGGCAAGGCTTGAGCGGGTTCGACGAGCGGAGCTTTGAACTAGCCCAGCGCCGCACCGACCAGGAGCGCGACGCTGGTATCCTCGCAGCCACATCTGCGCCCGCCCAGGCTGGTTCGGCATTTTGTAGCGACTGCGGTGAACCTATCGAGGCCGTCCGCCGCACTGTCATGCCATCGGCACGGCGCTGCATTTTCTGTCAAACCGATTTCGAGAAGGCCTAATGGAACCCGCATTTTTTCAGACATGGGTGCCGATTGCCCTGGGCGTTATCAACCTGGGCGGTTGGGGTTGGGCCATATTGCAGAGCCCGTCCAAGGAGAACGCCAAGGCGATCTCCAAACTGGCCGACGCCATGACGGACTTGCACACCAACATGTCCACCCAGATTACGGCCCTGGAGAAGCGGACGTCGACCCTGGAGGATGCCTACAAGCATCTGCCCGACAAGGAGAGCATCCACCGGCTGGAACTCAATATGGTTCAGGTCTCTGGGGCCATGAACACGATGGGGGAGTCGCTTAAGGCGGTCCGTGAGATTGCGATTATGACCCGCGACATGATCGCCACCAGGGAGAGCGCGTGATGATTGATCGCCATGCCGCCATCCTGGCTAACATTCGTCTCGTGATCCTGCGCGCCCTGGGCGGCGAGGACAACGAGACACTCAACGACACCATTCTGCAAATGGAGCTGGAGCGGTTTGGCTTCGCCCGTTCGCGCGACTTCATCCGCAATCAGCTCTCATGGCTCCAAAAAGAGGTCGGCGCAGTCCGCACGAACGTCCAGGGCAGCGCGACTATCGCAACCCTGACAGATGCCGGTCGGGACCATGTGTTGCGCCGCACCGTCCTTGAAGGGGTGCAGAAACCCTCGGCATCGTTGGGGAATTGATATGGCCGAACGCCAGACGCGCGGCAGGCTCTCGTCGATCGACCTGCTACCTGACGAAGCTGAAATGATCGTTGCCTGGGCGGCCGAGGAACTGGCCGCCCAGAAGCGCACCCAGCTCGATATTTATGCCGAGTTCAAGACAAGGCTGATCGCGCTGCAGGGCGAGATCGGGCTTGGCTTCGACATCCCGAGCTTCTCCTCGTTCCACCGGCACTCGGTTCGGCTGTCCGCATTGACCCGCCGGCTGCAGCGTATGCGCGCCATGGCCTCGGCCATTGTCGAGCGCGATGATGGCGAGAGCGCCGACGATGTCACCAAGGCGGCCACGCTGACCATCAAGACGCTGATCCTCGAACTGGCGGAAAAGGGTGGCGAGGCCGGTTTCAGTCCCAAGGACGCCAAGGCCATGGCCGACGCCATGCGCTCCCTCGCGGCTGCAGAAAACCTGTCGACCGCCCGGCGCCAGAAGATCGAGGCGGAGTTCGCCACTCAGGCTGGCCAGGCGATCGAAGCCGCCGGTAAGGAAGCGGGTCTCTCGGCAGACCGTATCGCCCAGCTTCGTGTCGACTTCCTCGGCATCCGCCCGAAGAAAGACGCCGCCACATGAGCGAGCCGATCCCCGAAACGCAGTGGACGGATCCAGTGATGCCTCGGGAGCCAGATCAGGTTCCCGATGTCCTCGTCATGGGTTCGCAGATCCCCACCAACCTCGATCCACTTTCGGACGGGGTTCTTATGTTGCATCAGTCCGAGTGGATCGCTGACACCAGCGACCTCAAGCTTGGGGAAAAGGGGCGACGGACCGGCATCACCTTTGCAGAGGCGCTGGACTCAACGCTGATCGCAGCCGCCAAGCGATCCGCCGGCGGCGACAATTACTACTACATCGGCGACACCCGAGAAAAAGGTCGGGAGTTCATCGGCTATGTCGGGCACTTCGCGCGCACCGTGGCCAAGGAACTGGCCACCATTGAGGAGTTCCTGTTCGAAGACGCGCGCGCTGATGGCACTACGGCCAATATCGCCGCCTTCCGCATCAAGTTCGCCTCTGGCTTTTCGGTCGCCGCTCTCTCGTCCAGGCCCGAAAACATCCGTGGTCTGCAGGGCACCGTCTGCATCGACGAAGCTGCGTTCCACAAAGACGTTCGCCTAGTGCTCGACGCGGTCAACGCTTTGCTGATCTGGGGATCAAAGATCCGGGTTATCTCGACCCACAACGGGCACATGAACCCGTTCAACGAACTGGTGAAGGAAGCCCGCGCGGGCAAGGTGCCGTTCTCGGTCCACCACATCCCTTTCGCCAAGGCGGTGGCCAACGGGCTCTATCGTCGGGTTTGCCTGATCAAGGGCACCGAATGGACGGCCGAAGCCGAGGCCGCTTGGGAGGCGCAGATTCGGGGCTCCTATGGTGTCCGCACGGCCGCCATGAAACAGGAGCTCGACGCCATCCCTGCCGAGCAGGAAGGTGCCGCGCTCACCCGCGTGATGATCGAGAACTGCATGGCAGCCGGGATCCCGGTTGTGCGCTGGGCCTGCAGCGACGAGTTCAAGAACTATCCCGACCATATCCGCACCGCAGAAGCGAAGTCGTTCTGTGAGGAGAAGCTCAAGCCGCTCCTGCTCAAGCTTGACCATCGTCGCGCCCACGTCTTCGGCGTCGACTTTGCGCGTATGGGCGATGCGTCCGTGTTCCTGCCGGCAGAAATCGGCGGCGATCTAATCCGCCGCACATCCTTCGTCCTGGAGCTGCGCAATGTGCCGTTCGATCAGCAGCGTGAGATTCTGTTTTACCTGGTCGACCGACTGCCGCGCCTGGTAGGTGGCGCGCTGGACGCCACGGGCAATGGTGCCTATTTGGCCGAGCGCGCGGCCCAGCGCTATGGCGCCACGGTGGTTGAGGTCAAGCTGACCGTGCCCTGGTACCAGACCCAGATGCCGGCCTATATCGAGGCCTTCTCCGACAAGACCATCCTGTTGCCGATGGATGCGGACATCCTCGCTGACCACCAGGCGCTGGCCTATGTGAACGGCATCATCAAAGTGCCTGACGGGCATAGCTCGAAGGGTGCGGATGGCTATCAGCGCCACGGCGACAGCGCGATCGCCGGCGCGCTTGCCTATTTCGCCAGCCGAGCCGAACTTGAGGAGTTCGGCTACACGCCGGTCTCCGAGCTGGCGACGACTGGCAATGTCCAATTGTTCGAGCCTGCCAACAATGGCGGCATCAATCCCAGTTTGCGTGGAGATCTCTTCTGATGGCGCTCCTTGACCATAACGGCCGCCCCATGAGGCCGAGCGCCGCGACGCTCACCACGCCTATGGCTGCGCCCACCACTGACAGCCTCCATTCGGTCTGGTCCGAAACGGTGCTGGCTGGTCTTAATCCCTCTGGCTTGGCCAACATTCTCAAGCAGGCGGCGAATGGCTATCCCGACCGCTTCCTGGTGCTGGCCGAGGAAATGGAAGAGCGCGACCTGCACTATGCATCCGTTCTATCGACCCGAAAGCTTGCGATAACCGGCGTTGAACCCATCGTGGTGCCGGCCAGCAAAGACGCTAAGGACCAAGCCATTGCCGAGGCGGTCAAAGAGATCGTCCAGCACCCGGTCTTTGTCGACGACTACATGGCCGATCTGCTCGATGCCCTGGGCAAAGGATATTCGGTGGTGGAGACCGGCTGGGACCGCAGCGGCAAGAGCTGGCATCCAGCACGTTTTGAGTGGCGGGATCCACGACACTTCGTCATCGACCGGGTTGATGGCCGCACTCTGCGCTACAAGACGGCTGGCAAGATCGAGGGCGAGGACTTGCCGCCCTATCTGTTCTCGATCCACGCGCCCAAACGAAAATCGGGGCTGCCGATCCGGGGCGGTCTCGCCCGCATGGCGGCTTGGGCGTTCCTGTTCAAGAGCTACACGCTCAAGGACTGGATGGCGTTTCTCGAAGTCTATGGCATGCCGCTGCGCGTCGGTAAGTACGGCCGGGGTTCCAGCGAAGACGATCGCCGCGTGCTGCTCAAGGCGGTGCGCGACCTCTCATCGGACGCGGCGGCGATAATCCCGGCGGAGATGACCATCGACTTCATCGAAGCTGGTGGCGGTACCGGCAATGCCGTTTTCTCTTCCAAGGCCGAATATCTCGACCGACAGATTTCCAAGGGCATCCTGGGCCAGACCATGACGGCCGATGATGGTGCATCGCTAAGCCAGGCCAAAGTGCATGAAAATGTCCGCCATGACATTGCCCGTGCTGATGCCCGCCAGATTGCCGTCACAATCAATCGCGATCTAGTCCGGCCGTATGTTGATTTGAACTGGGGGCCGCAAGACCACTATCCGACCGTTATCATTCCAATCACCGAGAGCGACGACATCAAGGTGCTGGCGGAGGTAGTGACCGCAGCAGTGGCTCTCGGCGTTCAGATCGACGCTAACGAGTTTCGGGAACGCATTGGGTTCGGCGCGCCGGACGACGACGCTCCGGTCTTGCGCTCCAGCGCCAAGGTGCCGGATGCAGCCAAGGACAAAAAAGCGCCAGCGCCAGCTAACGACGATCAGCCGTCTGAGGAGAAGGCAACCGCAAGCCTATGCCCGCATTGTGGCGGGCTGCACTCACTAGCGGCCGAGCAGCGCGATGACCTGGACCGCCTGGTGGAAGATGCGCTGTCCCATTGGGAGAGCGACATGTCCGCCCTGGTCAAGCCGGTGCGGGAGCTGTTCGCGCGCGCCGGTAGCTACGACGCCTTTGTCGCCGGTCTAGAAGACATGGTGGCCAAGGTCGATGCCGGGCCGATCGCTGACAGATTGGGGAAGCTGATGATGAAAGCACGCGGTCTCGGAGATCTCGGCGAGGGCGAGTGATGGTCGACCTCCCCGAACTGTTCAAGACCGCCCCGGCCGAGGTCACCAGATACTTCGGCGCCAAGCGCTCGGTGCCCAGCTTTGATTGGCGCGACATAGCGCCAGAAGAACACGCCTTCTCCTGGACGGTGGCGAAGTCGGCCGGCTTTGACGTGCTCGATGACATTCGCGCTGCGGTCGATGATGCCATCACCAACCGGGTGCCCTTCGACCAGTTCCGGGAACGGTTGACGCCGATCCTGCAGGCCAAGGGCTGGTGGGGGCGCAAGATCTCGGTCGACCCGCAGACGGGCGATCCGATGGTGGTGCAACTCGGCAGCCCGCGCCGACTGCGCACGATCTACTGGGCCAATATGCGAACCGCCCATGCTGCGGGTGAATGGGAACGGACCCAACGCAACAAGGTGTTCCTGCCATTCTTGATCTACACCTTGAGCCAGGCCGAGCGGAAGCGCGTCGAGCATGTCGGTTGGGTGGGTACGGTTCTGCCGGTGGACCATCCTTGGTGGAACACGCACTACCCGCCCAATGGCTGGCTCTGCAAATGCGGGGTGCGCCAGATCAGTCGCGGCGAGGCCGACCGCAATGGTTATGACGCCAAGGCGGAACCGCCCCCCGTCGAGATGCGCCGCTGGCTCAACAAGCGCACTGGCGAGTGGACGAACGTTCCCAACGGAATTGATCCTGGCTGGGATAACAATCCAGGGCGCGCCCGTGGCACCAATGTTGCGCGTTTCCTTTTTGACCAGGTTGACGCCATGCCCGTGCATCGCCAGGCGGCGGCGATCGCAGACATTGCGGGTTCGCCCATCTTGGACGCGATGGCGCGGGGCAAGGCGCGACCAGACATGTTCTTGCCAGTCGCTCAACTGCCGGACGCCGTCCGCACGGCCTTCAAGGCACGCACTGCGCTAGTGCGCCTGTCAGCTGCCAGCGTGAACCACATCATCGTGGATCATGCCGCCCGAGCTCTGGACGTGGCTGATCTTCGGAACGCCCTTCACGTCACCCGCAATCCGGCGGCGATCCTTCGTGGGGATCGCAGCGCTGTGCTCTTGGGCGAAGTTGCCGGCACCTGGTGGCGCGTTGTGGTCAAAACTTCAAATGAGGGTCGCGAGTGGTGGCTTGTCAGCTTTCATCGCAAGAGCGAAGAGGCTGCCAAGAAAGCAATCACCAGGGCAAAACTATCGGGGAAGGTTGTTGAGTAGGCGCGGAGGGGCGTCGATCCCTCGCAGATCCGGCAAGCCGTTCCGGTTGAACTATGCTCGCGCCTGCGATCAATATGGTGCAGAACACGTGCGGACGCAAATGGGTATGACTATGAAACTGGTGATGACTATCGCACTCGCTGCGCTTGCAGTGTCGGCTGCAGCAGCTCCATTGGCTGCCGCAACCAACACTGACGCGGCAGCTAGGGCAGACGCGGCTGCGTTGTTCCAGACAGTGACGACGATGGTTGAGGACGTATCTGCCAGTATTGAAGGCATGGTCAACGGGCAGGACGCAAGGAGCGCCGAACGCCTTCGGAGCTTCATTCTTGTTCCACTCGAAGCCGCCATAGATGAATGGGATGACAAGGTCATCGACATTGGAATGGGTGCCCCGGACGGCAATCACTACGCAACATATTCCGACTGTCAGTCGGCCGCTCATCAGCTCGTTTATCTGACGAAGGACGTTATGCGGTTCCATGAGGGTCGGATCGCGGCTGACGAGATGAAGTTCTCTCATGCCGACATTCTCATCGCCGAATTGAAGGATTGCGGCGAGGCACTATCACGCTCTTCCGAATGAGCGCCCTGATGCCGCTAGAGGGTGCCGCCACGGGGTTTGCCACATAGGTTGAGCTCAAGCGCGCACGGCCCCCTTTAAAACCCATTTAATGGCCTATCTAGTCTCGATTGCCGCCCTGCATTGCCGCTAGCCGACCCCAGCTGACACTGTCAGCGTGTTTTCGGCTTCTTACCGCGGCCATGTTGCCGGTCATGACCGAGCAACCTTCCAACACCATTATCGCCCTCGCAGCGGATGCTGACGGCAAGCCACCCGAATGGGTCGAGCTGTTGCCGCGCGGTCCGCGCCTGGTCGCCCGCGACGGCCGGGAATGGACGCTCAACCCGGATGTCGTCCTGGCGGCCTTTGCCGCCAACCGCGCTCCACTCGCCATCGACTATGAACATGCCCAGGACCATCTGGCGCCAAAGGGCCAGATGGCCATCGCGGCCGGCTGGATCAACAAGCTGGAAAACCGGTCCGGCTCGGTCTGGGGTCAGGTCGAGTGGACGGCCGCCGCCGCACAGCAGATCGCCTCCAAAGAATATCGGTTCCTCTCCCCTTCCATGCGGCACACCCGAGATGGTGTCATTACGCGCCTGGCTGGCGCTGCACTCGTCAATCGGCCAGCGCTCGAAATGACCGCGCTGTGCCAGCTCGAAGACCTCTCAACTCAGGAAACCACCATGGACTTCAAGAAAGTCGCCGCCGCTCTCGGTCTCGCCGACAGCGCCGACGAAAAGGCCATCCTCGCCGCGATCGGCGAGCTGGATGGCGAGCGCAGTGCTTTGTGTTCAGAGCTAGCCATCGATGTGGCCAGCAAGCCCGAGGCCGTGACGGCGGCTGTCAAGAAGCTCAAGTCGGATACTGAGACGGCACTGGCGGCCGTCAAAGACGCCGGCGACGTCAGCGAGCTGCGCACCTCGCTCGCCGCTCTGCAGGAAGAGCGCAAGACCGACAAGATCAATGCCGCGCTCGACACCGCCCAGGCCGAAGGCAAGATCACCCCGGCCAGCCGTTCTGAATTTCTGGCGCTGTGCCAGGCCGAGGGCGGTCTCGATCGCTTTACCGCTCTGGCCAAGACGCTGCCGGTCATCGCTGCACCGTCCAAGCTTGGCGACAAACTCGCGGACACTTCGGACGTCTCCGAGGAAGAGCCAGCCGCTTTGGCCGCGCGTGCCAACAAGTACCAGGACGAGCAGTTGGCCCTTGGGCGCACCGTCTCGCTGGGCGACGCCATCCGCCATGTGAAGGAGGCCAAGTAATTGACCAATCCACTGCTGACCAAGGTTTTCACCGCCACCGGCGTTGCCATTGCCGGCTATCTGATCGTTGCCGCTGCGGCAGGCGGCAAGGTTGAGTTGGCTAATGCCGCCAATGACCTGCTGCTTGGCGCTACCGACAGCATGGGCTGCCCGGCCGGCGGCCAACTCGACATCGCCCAGGCTGGCTGGAGCGAGGTGCGCTGCGGCGGCAACGTCTCATTCGGCGATCCGCTCACTTCCGATGCCAATGGCAAAGCCATCAAGGCCGTGCCTGTCGTTGGGCAGATGGTGCGCGTCATTGGCTTCGCCCAGGCCGATGCTGTGGCCGACGACATCATTCCGTACCAGGTCGCGCCCTGCGTCCTGGCGACCCCTGCTTAACGAGGATTCACGCTCATGGCGCCCAATCGCCCCTTTCCAATCGATGCGACCCTGACGGCGATTGCCATCGGCTATCGCAACCCCGCCCACACCTTCATCGCCAGCCGCGTGCTGCCCGCCCTGCAGGTGCTGTCCGAACAGTTCAAGTGGCAGGAATACCCGCTGACCGAGGGCTTCGAGCTCGTCGATACCCGTGTCGGTCGCAAGGGTCGCCCCAACCAGGTCGAGTTCACCGTCACCGAAAAGGACGGCTCCACGCTTGACCACGGCCTGGATGACGCTATCCCGTACTCCGATATTCGCCAGGCCTCCCAGGCCCGCGCCGAAAAGCGTTCCACCTTCGACCCGCGTGAAACGGCTGTTGAAGGCCTCACCAACTACCTGACAATCGCTCGGGAAGTGCGTGTTGCCACGCTGGTGCAGGACGCGGCCAACTATGCTGCCGACAAAAAGCTCACCCTGGCAGGCAACGACCAGTTCTCTGCCTTTGCGACGAGCGATCCCTATGGCGTCATTGATGATGGCATGGAAAAGACGCTGGTTTATCGCCCCAACACCATCGCCATGGGGCAGCCCGTCTGGTCCAAGCTCAAGCGCCATCCCAAGCTGATCAAGGCGATCAAGGGTGGGTTGTCTGAAGATGGTGCAATTACCCGCCAGCAGTTTGCCGATCTGTTCGAGATCCCGCTCACCGGTCTGTTGATTGGTGAAGCCCGGCTCAACACCGCCAAGAAGGGTCAGGCACCAGCGCTATCGCGCATCTGGGGCAACCACATCGAGCTGCTCTATCTCGACAGCTCCAAGGCTACCACCAAGGACGGCAAGATCAGTTTCGGCTTCACCGCCGAGTACGGCAACAAGATCTCCGGCTCGATCGAAGACAAGGACATTGGCCTTGAAGGCGGCGAGCGCGTCCGCGTTGGCGAGAAGACGGGCGAGTTCGTCTGCGCCAAGGACGTTGGCTACCAGATCCGGAACGCCATCGCCTGATTTCCACGCGGGACGGTCACCCGCCTTCCGCCGCCCCAAGGCCGGGCGGCGGGTCTTTCGAGAGGGTTCCGGTTGGAGCCTTGCCGCAAGCCCCGTTTGGAGACCCCTTATGAGCAAGACTACTTCGACCGCCACCTGGACGAATGAACTGGCAAAGCAGTGGGACGCTGCGCGTTCCCAGCTCAAGTCCGCAACCGACGCGATCGCGACTGCCAACAAGGCGCTTGCCGCCCTCGCCACTGATGCGAGTGCTGAGCAGCGACAGGCCGCCGAGAAGGCCGTGGCGGATGCCAAGGCCACGGTCGTGACGGCGCAGGCCGTGATTACCGAACTGTCCAAAGGGCCAAAGCCGCCCAAGGCAACAAAGTCCACGGGCGCCGCGCCCAAAACCAATACCCCCCCAGTGAAGCCTGCGACCGGCGAGGGCAGCAATTCGGCTGCCCTCGCAGCTCAGTCAGGCGCCACCAAGGATGAAAAGCTTGTCGCCGCCATAGCCAATCACGGTGTGCGCTGGAACGGCCGGACATTTGAGCAGGGCGAGGTAATCGAACCGCTGCTGCCACAGTCGGTTTTTGACACCTTGCTGGCAGACGGCGCGGTGCACCCCGCCGACTAACCGCCGTTCCACCCGCAATCAGGAGGCCTTGAGATGTATTTCAACAACGACGGCTGGCAGTATTTCGGTTTGATCATCGTGCTCGGCTTCTTCGCTGCCGCCGTGGCCGTTGCCTTTGGCCCCTGGGCATTGGCGGCCGTCATCGCGTTGATCGTCGGCGGGAGCCTGCCCTTGTGGGCGCATATCGTTTTGGGTGGCTGGGCTGCTGTGATTGTCCTGATCGTGCTGGCCATCGTCTGGGACATGGTCCGCACCTGATGGTCTACGCAACCCGCGCCGACATCGAGGAGCTTTGGGGGCTCGAGTTCATTCAGAGCTTGATGCCCCAAGACCTGGCCGAAGAACCGGCCCTCGGCGCCGCCGTCGCCGGGGCGCTTGATCGCGCCAGCGAAGAAATCGATGCCCACCTGTCGGCCCGCTACTCGGTGCCGCTGGCGACCCAGCCTCTCGTCTTGGTCACACCCTGCGCCAACATTGCCATTTATGTTCTGGCCAACCGCCACACCGCGCTCACTCAGACGATCGAGGACCGCTATGGCCATGCGATCAAGCTGCTGCAGCGGATTGCCGATGGGAAAGCGGGCCTGGGCGCGCAAGAGCCCAAGGTGTCCACTGATCCCGACAGCTCTGCTGGCGGCGCGTCTTTCACCGCCAGCGAGCGCCAGTTTGGGCGGCACCTGCCATGAGCGGCGTCGCAGTGGAAATTGTCGATCGAGAACTCAACGCCGCGCTGCAGGCGCTCGATGGCATTGCCAATGCGCCGCGCCAGGAGCTGGCCGATGGGCTTGGTCGCCTGGTCCAGGAGCAGACCCGGCGCCGGATCGAAATCGACAAGACCTCGCCTGACGGCGAAGGCTGGAAGCCCAACTACGCCGGCACGTCCATCCTCTACAAGTCCGGCGCCCTGGCCGGCTCGATTGACTACGTCGCTGACGACGACAGCGTGATCGTCGGCTCCGGCCTGGTCTATGCCCGCATTCACCAGCTCGGCGGCAAGATTGTGCCCAAGAACGGCAACGCCCTGGTCTTTGCGATCGGTAACAGCCTGGTCAGCGTCAAGTCCGTCACGATGCCGGCGCGGCCCTATTTTGGCCTGTCGTCTGAGAACCGCGCCGATGTTCTCGATGCGGCTGCCGATTGGTTGGAGGGGCTCCTGCAATGAGCACCCGCATCAACCAGTATCGCGCGGCCGTGGTGGCGTCGCTCAAGGCGATCATGCCAAACCTGCGCAGTTGCGAAGAGCAGTTCGGCCGCTTCGACCTGGAAGAGCTGGAGAAGACGGTCATCGCCGCGCCGGCCGTGCGCTTCGCGGTTCTCGACATCACCATGAAGCCGACCGCCACCGAGCAGGTCGATGCCGCGTTGCGCTGCGCCGCCTTCATCATCACCGAAGGCAAGGACCGTGATCAGTCCGGCTGGGCCATAGGCGAGGCGATTGCCGTCACCGCAAGGGTGGGGCAGCGCTGGGATATGACTGGGGTCAGTGCAATCACCGACGTCAAACTGGGGCCGGTGATATCGGCAAACCTCAAACAGCGCGGCGTGTCGATCACAGCTGTCGAATGGCGCCAGGACTTGATGCGCCTGGGCACTGACATCTTCGACGATCAGGGCCGTTTGCTCGAAGAGCTCTACATCAATGACGAGCTGGTCGATGTGACGCCGGAGGATCCCGATGCGTGACGTTGAGATCATCGCACGCGGCTTCCGCAACATACGCAAGTCGATCGATGAGATCGGCCGACGCCTGGCCGCGTCCCATATGACCGGCAAGGTGGCCGAAATTGACGGCAACAAAGTCCGCCTCGAGCTGCTGCCGGCCGACCCGCGCACCGGCAAGCCGTTCCTGTCTCCGTGGGTTCAACTGCAGGATGCCGCCGGCGGTACCGCCAGCCATACGCCAGTTGCCATCGGCGACCCGATGCGCCTGCTGTCGCCATTCGGTGAGATCGGGCAGGCGTCGATCGCCGTGAGGGACAGCCATGTCCAGGACAGCCCGAACCCGGCCAGTGATCCCGATGAGCTGGTCCTCATGCATGCCGGCAACGAGATCCGGATGCGTGCTGGCTCGATGCTCTTAAAGCGCGGTTCAACGACCTTTGAACTGACCGATGAGGGCTTTGTCCAGGTCGCCTACGACATCGCCATTACCAGCAGCCGCCTCTCTCACAACGGGTTGGACGTTGGCTCCACCCATAAGCATGGCGGCGTCGTTCCAGGCGCTGCTCTCACCCAAGTGCCTACCCCAATCTGAGGATCATCATGACCAAGCAAGACTATCTCGTGACAGAAAAGGCCGGGCTCTTTGTTGCTGGCAAGCGCAGCCCTGGCGTCGGCAAGACCATGTCCTTGACGCCGGATCAGGCAGAATATGGCCTGATCGCACGAGAGCTGCAGGATCCAACGAAGGCGAAGGAAAAGCCAACCAAGAAGCCCGTCCCCCTCGCGGCTCCGGATCAGGCTGAATAGCCATGCGGACCGGGGTTGATACGCGCACAGGCAAAGTGCTCACGGGTTGGGATCATTGCGTTCAGAGCATTGATCGCTGCCTGCGCACGCGCCTTGCCTCGCGCGTTATGCGCCGGCACCTGGGATCACTCGTGCCCGAACTCCAGGACGCCAACGCTGACCCGGTCACCATTTTCAACCTTTATCGCTCGATCGCCGACGCACTCAACGATCCAGATGGCGGTGAGCCAGGGTATTCGCTGCGGACCATCGAACTGGTCGAGTATGGCCGCGCCGGTCGGTTCGCCTTCCTGCTCACTGGCATATACTTCCCACGCGGTCACCTGGGCGATTTCGGCATCAGGGAACAACGCGACGTCACATGGGGCATGGCATGAACGGCCTCCCCACCCTCTCGCTTGCCAGTCTGGCGCTGCCGCCGGTTATCGCGCCGGTTGACTATGAAGTGCTGCTGGCTGACATCGTTGTTGAGTTCAAGCAGCGCTGGGCTGCTGCTCGCGTCGCCCAGCCGGAACTGCCCGACTACGATGTCCAACTGCTGGAATACGATCCCGCCAAGATCGTGCTCGAAAGTGCCGCCTATATCTACACGCTGGCTTTGGCGAGGGTGAATGATGCCTCCCGCGGATTGATGCTTGCGACGGCCACTGGCGCCGACCTCGATCATTTCGGCGCAGACTTCGGCCTTCCCCGCCAAGTCCTAACGCCGCAGGGCGAAAACCAGCCCCTGGTTATGGAAGGCGATGCCGCCTATCGGAACCGCCGCTATCTGGCTCCGGAAGGCTATGCTGCAGCTGGTCCGCAGGATGCCTATCGGTTCTTTGCCCTCTCTGCGGACCCCTCGATCAAGGAAGCCGTCGCCGTCAAAGGCGCGGACAATCGGGTTGACCTGGTCCTGCTGTCGCGTGTCGGCGACGGCACCGTTGCAGATGCGTTGGTGGGCAAGGTTCACGAGGCTCTGTCGCCTCGCACCGTGCGCCCGTTGACCGATGCGCTCTATGTCCGCTCGGCAGATATCGTGCCTGTCACAATCCGCGTGATGCTGTCGGTCCCTTATGGTCCAGACCGCACGGCCGTCCAGCAAAAAGCATTGGCCGGGATTTCTGCATATGCCGGGGCGCGCCATGCCATCGGGCAGATTCTACGCCTGGACGGCATCTCTGCAGCTGCTCGCGACGGCAACGCTGTAGAGGCCGTCGACATCATCGAGCCCGCTGGTCATGTCGATCCCGGCCGGTTTGGCGCGGTGCATGTCTCCAGCATCATTGTCGAGGTGACGGCATGAGCCTATTGCCCGTCAACGCCGGTCTCTTCGAGCGCACCGTCGAGCCCGGTTTCCAGCGGATCTCCGAGCTCGATATCGATGCCTTGCGCCGAATGCGCGATCCTTGGGCGGCGTCCTTGGCGCATCTGCCTTTTCTGGCTTGGGGGCGTGGCGTCGATCTATGGTTCGAGGACTGGCCGGAATACCGCAAGCGCCGGATCACGTCGCAGATCTATCAAATGAAGGGCCTCAAAGGCACGTTGCCGGGCCTCTCCTCCTATCTCGATTTCGTCGATGCCAGAATTGAAGAGGCGATCCTGCCGCCATGCGGCGTGGTGGCGCGACCCTATGGCGCCGAGCGTCTGCAACGCTTCTTGGAGCGGTTCGCTGAAATCCGTCTCTACCCGTTTGCGCAGCGGTCTTCGCGCCTGCTGTCCGTGGCTCTGCCATCTGGCAGGTCGCGCCTAGCGATGGTGGCGCGGCCGAACCAGGCAGGGCAGTTCTACGGCCGCCGTGCGGTGCTGGTGGATGACGGCGTTGCCACCGATCTGCGCTCGATCGACCAGATACGCATTGATGGTGATGGCATTGCCGTGCCGGTGACCAGCTTCGCCATTTCCGCTCGCCTGCGCACTGGCGACCCTGTCGTGGGTCGGGCCATTCCTGGTCGCGCGTGTTCCCGCCGTCCCCGCGCTCGGCTGATCACTATCGGCGGGACGCGTCTGGCCGGTGCAGTCATCCCCACCGGCTTTGAAGGCGTCGAGACGCTCAACGCTTCGCCGGAACGCGTCGTCGCTCGACATCAAGGTCTTGCCTGGCAGCCAGTTGCCCAGGCCGGTCATGGTCAAGTGCCTGGCCGCCTGATCGCCCGTATCAATCAGGCCGAGCGTCACATCTTCGATCGCTGGCGCTTATTCGACGCGGACCGCGCCGGCGGCGACACGGCTCGAACGCTGGGGCCCGTCGTTGGCAAGATGGTTCCAGACCTCAAGCCCTTTCATGCCCTGCTGCGCATCAATGCCCAGTTCTTGCCTCGGGGTCGGCCTGCCATCCCGGGCCGCTGCGTTGCTGGGCGCCTGGTCGCCAAGCCAACCAGCGAGATCGTCCAGCGGGTGGGAGCGGCCGTCTATCGGGCCAAGGCCCTGCGCGACACCGTCAAGTTTACGACGCGGACCTATCGCCCGCGCGCCATTGCCGACCTCAGTTTTGCCAGCCCCGTTGCATTCGGCGGCATGGTTCCAATCAACCGGAGCACAATATGACCAAGATCGCCCGCATCTCCTCCAACCAGGCTGTGGCGCTGGAGGATTTCAGCCGCATCATCAGCTTTCCCCGCGATGCGCTCGATGCGCTGATCGAAACCGCTGTGGCCGGTCGAACCACATCGGTCTATGCCGGCGCGGCCGTTGCCAAGACCGGCACCACGCAGGTGACGGTGGAGAGCCCGCTATTCCTTTATAAGGATGGCAAGCTGTTCTCGAATACCGACGGCAACGTTGTGCTCAATCTGCTCGAGCATCTGCCGACCTCCGGTAATCGCCGTGTCGTCGCTATCCTCCTGCAGGGCCAGACCGTCGATACCGACACGTCACCCCGCGATTTCGAAATCGACGGGTCAGTTTTCCCGCCGGTGATGGAACCGCAGGCCACGGCCACGGTCACCTGGCGCAAGGCCGTCGTGGCCATCCAGGTCGGCGACCAGGCTCCGTCGCCTGTTCGGCCCATCGTGGACAGCGCCAACTCGGTCATTGCATGGGTTACCCTGTCATCGACCGAAGTCCAGACGGTCGAGCAGAGCTTGGCCAACCGCATGAACTCGCTCCGGGCGATCGACGGCCGGCTGTCATTGGTCGAAGAGTTCCGCGCCCAGGCTGAGCCTGCCATCCAGGGCCTCAAGACCGATGTCTCTAAACTGATCGGTTCGTCCAACCAGAAGGTCGATCGCCGTTTCCAGGGCTATCTGCTGGAGCAGCTGGCGCGGCTCAACGAAAAGAGTGGCGTGGACCAAGGGGCTTCCTACTCGTACACCGACTATTTCCTGGACACCGAGGACAGCGATCTCGCTCACATCAATTTCGTAGCAAAGGTCGAGGAAGGCATTCGGTTCGCCGATGACAATGCCAACACAACCGCACTGGGGCTGCTGACGCCTGGCGATACCAGCATTCAGGTATCAGCGGGCGGAATGCTGCTCCCGAAATACAGCGAAGCGGTTCTGCTCTCGGTCAAGGGCCGTGATGCAGAGGTCGCCCTTGCCAATGGTGGTTCGCAGACCGTTGAATACACGCTCAAAACGGTGGCTAAGACCCGTATCCGCTATGGCGGGGCATTCATCGTATGCACCAATGCCCAGTGGTGGCAGACCGGGCGTTATGACACCGTTGAAGGCGTTTTCTATCGCGACGGCATTGCCTACAACGTCGAATATGCCGAGCAGCACCCGACCGGAGACGTGAACCACTCGTTTAAGCGGCTGCGCCAGATCTTCGTCGACACCTATGAAGAGCCCTATTGGGCTGCAACTGCTGTCGCGGCATCCTACGCCGGTCAGGTGGGTGGCAACAGTTTCATGATGCCGCGCTCGGGCTGGGTGACCGGGTTCAACTTGGGCTTCTCCCGTATCGATAGCGGCGTCAACGACGTGCGTCTGGTGCTCTGCGAACTCTTTGAGAGCGGCGCCCCGAACTACAAGGCCGGTCTGGCAGCGGTCACCGTGCCGCATGCCGACCTCAAGGTCTGGCCGCAGATGACCAAGTTCAATATCGAGCCTACCTATCTTGAAGGCGGCAAGCGCTACGGCTGGTTCGTCATCACGGCCGGCAATCACTGGCTGGCGATGGTGGAAAACAACCGCTACGCCCAAGGCACCTTTTTCGTGTCGACCGATGGCATCTGGAGCCAGGGCAATATCAGCCAGGACGCCTGTTTCGAGATCCTGGTCGCCGACTTTGAGGCGCCGCGCCTCGTGGTCAACCTCAACAATTGGACGCTGTCCGGTGGCATCACGGGGATCGATCTGCTCGTCAAACAGGTAGCCAAGGAAGGCTCGTTCTACATTGTCTGGGAGGTGCAAATCGGCAGTGCCTGGGTGCCGTTGGCAGAGGTTGCAGCAGGCAATTCGCCGCTGAATGGTCTGCCGGCGTCACTCAATGCGCGGATGGTATTGATAGGCACTACCGAAGTCATGCCGGGCATCCAGCTGCCGCAGAGCTTTGTCACCACGTCACGGCCGCGCGTTGACAGCACCCATATCAGCACGGCTCGGGTTGCCCCGTCCAATGTCGACGAAGTGCACATCGTTGCGGTGCTGGAGCACTATGTCGAGGCCAACCACGACTGTGTTGCCTCGCTCATGGTGGGCGGTGGCTTTGCGACTGCGGTCGCCGCCACCTCTGTTGCAGATGAAGATCTGCCAGATGGCAGCGTTCGCCGCACTTGGAGCTTCGCAGGGCTGACACCCACCACTACCTGGAAACGGAAGATGGAGATCGCCACAAGTTCGGCGCTGTCCGTGTTTCTGGTGTCCCAGCTCACCGACATCGCCTTCCCGGCATAAGCCAAACTCAGGAGATTTTTGATGGCGACGACTAAATCAAAGGCGGAGATCGACCATTCGGCGACCTACCATGTCGTGCTTCTACGCTCGGTCAAGGTTGGCCGGGCGACCGTGCACCCCGGACCGAAAGTCAAGCTGCGGGGCGATATTCTCGCCACGGTGATGGCCGACGTCGAGCTGTTCGAGAAGGTTTAATATGTCGGATCTGTCCAACTTCCGCTCCGATCGGACGAAGGAGTGGTCGGCCACAGTTTGGGATGGCCTGATTGAGGCGATCTCGGCGCGGTTCGCGCCACTCGAAGAGCAGCTCGACGTACAGCGCGCCACCACAGAGGCGATTGTGCGACGTGGCCTGACCGTGATCGAGCAGGAGCTGGCGCCGGTCGTGGCTCAGGGCGCCGAGGTGCTTGGTGAGATCAACGACGTCAAGGCAGCGGCTGATGCTGCCTTAGTAGTGCTGACAGCCTTGATCAATGTCGGGGTGCCTGTTGCCAACGTCATCGGCCTAACGGCCGCACTCGCCGGCAAAGCTAGTGCTTCGCATGAACACCAGATTATCGAAGTGCTGGGACTAGACGCTGCCCTCGCATCAAAGGCAACGCCCGCAGACATCACGGCGTCTATCGTTGCACTCAAGAGTGAGCTTCTGGGTGGGGCTGGCGCAGCATTCGATACTCTCGCCGAGCTGGCCGCACTTCTTGGAAATGATCCCAACTTTGCGACGACGCTTGCTACTTCGCTGTCGGAAAGGGTGGCCTACACCGCGCAAAGCAAAAGCGGTCCAGAGAAGGCGCAAGCCCGCACGAACATTGAGGCGCTTACCTATGGTGCAGCTCAAGCCCTGACGCTTTTGCAGCGCCATCAGGTCCACCAGAACATCGGCAGCGAGTACGTGTTCATTGAAGAGCAAAACGTAACCAATGCTGGCGACGTTAGGTTCTACGACCTTGGCGCATATCGGGAGCTAATGTTTAAGTGCGAAGTGGTCCCGGAGGGTGGCGCGGGGCAACTGTTCTGGCGTGGATCTTCTGATGACGGCGCCGACTTCCGGGGAGGCTCGGGGGACTACTATAGCCAGTACTTCATTCAAACAGGCACAGGGTCAGCAGTGTACCCTCTGACCTCCCAGACGCTTGCATTGCTCAGCGCGTATAACATTAAAGGGGTTCCTGCTGGTGGGCAGGCTAAGTACCAGTCATTCGCCACCAAGATAGTCGACTGGGGTGTGCCTGTAGAGAAAACTTACCAGTCAAGGGGACACTTCCTGGCCGACAACTCAACGTGGTGCCAAGACTTTATAAGCGGCACAGTTCCAATTTCCCTTGGACTAAATGCGCTGCTTATCGGCACCATTAGTAGGCCACTTAGCGGGCGTATTCGCCTTTACGGGTCAGTGAGGTGATACTGTGACCATGCAACGTGACGGGCGCGATATGACGCCAGAAGAAGAAGCTGCATGGCATGCGCAGTGGGCCGATTTCGGCAAGCCAAACACCTTGACCGAAGCTTTAGCTGGCAAGTTCGCCCAACTCGATCGCAAGCGCCGCGCTATCGAAGAGGGTGGCGTGATGTTCGGCACCGTTCCGCTCAAAACCGACCGGCAGACCGCTGCCATCATCACCGCCGCCTATGTGAAGGCCAAGGATAACCCAGCCTTCGTCATCCCGAATTGGAAGTTCGCCGACGGTGTGTTCGCGCCGCTCGACGGCGCCACGATCATCGCTGCCGGCGACGCCATCAGCGAGCATGTGCAATCCGCCTTCAACCGCGAAGCCGAGCTTTCGGCCGAGCTGCTGGCCCTCACCGAGGTAGACGATGTCATTGCCTTTGACATCGACGCCCGCTGGTGACGGCTGCACGCTGTTCCCACAAGGGAACTGGCGGCATTGCTGCGACGCCCACGACTTTGGTTATGCCGTGGGCGGCGATAAGGTCCAGATCGACCTGGAGCTTGCTCTATGTGTTGCGCAAACTGGGAACGGGGTGATCGGCTTGCTGATGCTTGCCGGCGTTACCCTCGGTGGCTGGCTCTGGTGGTGGAAGGCACGAAGCGCCGAGAGGGCTTATTCCACAAAGTCCTCGTCCACCTCGACGTCGAGGAAGTCCTTGTAGTACCGCTGAATCGTGCTGAGGTAGAAACGGTGCTCGCGAGCGGCGCTCTCCCTTGTGACCTCCTCAACCTCCACATCATCGGCAAAGGACTTCCCACGCTTTGGTCGCGAGCAATATTGACGGAATGCCTCGGCGGTGAGTTGCGTCTTGACCAGCTTGAAGTTGTGATGCTGGACGTAGTCGACCTCGGCGCCACCAAATTCGCCATCGACGACGGCCCACCAGTCTTTCCATTTTGGATGATCCAGGCCCCGATTGAGCCGAACTGTCAGGTAGTGCATTCCGTGTGCTCCCAATGAAGTGCGTTGTTCCATTGCAATTAAGCGGGATGGCGACGCATGGCACAAGGGCGCCTGACAATGTCATCGTAAAACCGGCCTCGCGCGCGCGATAGAAGTCTCTGCAATCGGCATTCAATGCCCTTCGGAGATCGCTTTTCATGGCCCTAGCCCCCTTCAATCACGGCACGCGTGTTGTCGATGCTGGTAGCCAGCCGCGTCCGCTTGAAGTCGCCGGATCGGCGATTGGCGCGGCTGTGACCGCTCCTGATGCCGACGACGACATCTTCCCCCTCAATGAACCCGTCGCCTTCTTCACGCACGAGACGGACAAGGTTGCCGCGCTTGGTGTCACGGGCACGGCGATCGACATCGTCAACGCCATCAAGGCCCAGGGCATTGAGGCCCGTATCGTACTTTCCCGTGTCGAAGTCGGTGTCGACAACGATGCGACCATGACCAACCTGGTCGGCAGCGCGGCATCCATGACCGGCGTTCATGCCCTGAGCTATGCGCGCGGCCACGTTGGTGTGGAGCCCGATATCCTGATCTGCCCTGGCTTCTCGTCAGGGCGCGTGAGCGGCGCCAAGAACCCGGTCGCCGACGCCGTCGAGCAAGTGGCCAAGAAGCTCAAGGGCATGGCAGTTCTCGACACCGGAGGTCCGGACAGCGATGCCAGCCTCGCGTATCGCGCCGATTTCTCCGATCGCTATGCCTACCTGGTCGATCCGTTTGTGCGCGTCTGGAACGGCACCGACGCTGTCGCCAAGCCAGCCTCTTCGTTTGCCGCTGCCATGTTCCTCAAGCGCGACAAGCAAAAGGGAGGGCCCTACTGGTCTCCCTCCAACCAGGACGTCTCTGGTATCCTGGGCACCGCGCGGCCAATCACCTATTTCGATGGCGAAATCGACCATGAAGCCAATCTGCTCAACGAGGCGGGGATTGCCACTTTTATCCCGGCCCGGCTGAGCCAGAGTGCCGGCGGCGGCTTCTCGGCCAATGGCCGCATTCTTTGGGGCAACCGCACCACGTCCTCCGACCCTCTCTGGGTTTTCGTGAACGTCGTGCGCACCCGTGCCACGATCGAAAAGACCTTGGTACGCGGCTTCCGCTGGGCCAACGACGACAACCTCACCGCGCAGCATGTGCTTTCCGTCATGCGCTCAGCTCAGTCGCTGCTCGATGAGATGAAAGCTGTCGGCGCCATTCTTGGTGGACGCGTCTTCTGGGACCGCGACACCAACTCCAATGCATCGCTGAAGCTGGGCAAGCTCCGCGTCGAGTTCGACGCCGAAGAGACCCCGCCGCTGGAAGACCTGATCTTTGGTTCGCGCCGCAACGAGGACTATTTCGACCAGCTGGCCAGCGACATCCAGCGCCTTACCACTGTGTCCTTCAGCTCGTCGATTTCCGACCTGCTGTCAGCCTAGCTAGGAGCCTCTGATGGCCGTTCTTGCTCCGCGCATCATGCGTGGGATCACCCTGGTCGCCAACGACAACATCAATCTGGCCATCACGCTGGAGGAGATGACGCTGCCAGTGATGGAAGAGATCACCGAAACCTTCCATCCCGGTGGCGCCGATGGCGAGGTGGATATCGCCGGTCTGGGCACCAAGGCCTTGATGCTGAGCGCCAAGGTCAAGGGCTATACGCCGGAGGTGTTCAACCTCTTCGGTGGCCCGCCTGGCGTGCGTCATGACTGGACCGGCAAGGTGCTGGTCACCGATGACGAGACCGGGGTGGAATATGAACACGCCGTCGACATCAAGGGTCGCCTGACCAAGATCGACGGCGGCAATCGCCAGCCTGGCAAGGCCGGTGGCTACGACTACGAGATGAAGTCGATCTGGACCTATACCGAATACTGGAACGGCCAGGTGCTGCATCGCTGGAACCTCATGACCGGCGGCTGGGACATTCAGAATTCGGTCCCGGTCAACAGCCATCGCCGCAGCTTCCTCCTCTCTTAGGTCCAGTCATGAGCAACAAACTTTCCATCACTGTCCCGCTGTCTTTTGCCATTGCCACCAAGGGCAAGGATGGCGCCGCCAAGATGCTCGACAATCTGACGGTCGCCCGACCCAAGACACGTCACGTCAAGAAGCTGGCCACCATCGTCGGTGCTGATGTTTTAAAGGCGTTGATCAGCGCGCCCAAGCGCCCGGCTGTCGCCATCGCGCAAGCCGAACGCGCCGAAGGCGAAACCAAGCCGCCTGCCGATGAGATCGATATGGTCGCGCTGGCAACAGATGTGCTGCCGTCGCTCCTGAGCCCGCAGAAGCTTGATGATTTCCTTGCCCTGATCGCCGATATGGCAAGCCTCACTGCCGACGAGGTGGGCGAACTAGACCCTGCCGATTTCATCGCCGTACTGGTGGCGGTGGCTGGTTTTTTTCCCGCACTCCAGTCGATCGCGTCTTCGAGTTTAGCGCAGACCTAGCCTTTGTCCTGCGCTGGGGCCCCGACGACATCGACCAAGTCGATTGGGCCGAGCTGCTTCGATATCGGCTCGAACTACCAAGGCTGATGCGCGTCCAGGGAGGGGCCAATGAGTGACATGAACCTCTCGCTGATTATCCGGCTGTTGGACCAGTTCAGCCAGCCGGCCAAGCGCCTCCGTGACACGGCGAAAGCCGTTGCCACCGACATGCGGGCGGGCTTCGCTTCCGCATTCCGCGAGGGGTTTTCGGTCGCCAATGTAGAGGCGTCGATCGCCAATGCCGAAGGCGCTCTCGGCCGGGCTCGAGGCCGCCTTATGGGCGCGCTCAGCATGGGCGCTGCCATCGCCGCACCGATCATCAATCTGGGGAAATTCGAGAGCCAGCTCGTCGCCTTCGGCAACACGGCGGGTATTTTTGGCGACGATCTAAAGGCGATCGATGCTGAGCTCCGCGCCATGGGCCCAAGTGTAAACAAATCGGCCAGCGATATGCTGGGGGCGTTGGAATACCTGGTCGGCAAAGGTCTATCACCCGAGCAAGGCCTAGCTGCGCTGCGTTCCGTGGGCATGACCGCGACGGCCACAGGCGCCGAAATCAATGACATGGCTGCTGCTGGTTTTGCAGCGATGGACAACCTGAAGGTGCCCGCAGATCAGCTGCAGCTCGCGTTCGATGCCATGGCACAATCGGGCAAGTCCGGCGGCTTTGAGCTGAAGGCTATGGCCACGTACTTCCCGGAGCTAACGGCATCCGCTCGAATGCTTGGCATGGACGGTGTCAACGCTGTCGCTGAAATAGGCGCGGCCCTTCAAGTTGCTATGAAGGGAACTGGCAGCGAAAGCACCGCTGCCAACAACATGCAAAACTTCCTGTCCAAACTCACTGCTCCGGAAACGGTAAAGCGGTTCAAGGATCAGGGAGTGGACATCCGCGAGGAGTTTGCGAAGGCCGAAGCAGACGGTGTGTCTGTATTTGACCACATGCTTACGCTTATCGATCAGATGGCCGACGGCGACCAATTCAAGATTGGCGAGCTCTTCGGCGATCAGCAGGTCGGCAACTTCCTCAAGCCAATGATCGCAGACTTGGAAGAGTTTCGTCGTATCCGTGGTGAAGCGATGGGCGCCAATGGCGTCAACGCTAACGATTTCTCGCGTGTCATGGACACCATGGAGCAACGCGCCAAAGCTGTTGTCATCCAGCTCGATAACGTCACCACATCGGGTTCGGTGCTACTCGATATTGCCAAGGACTTGGCCACCCAGATTGGCAGCAGCGTGGCTGCCGTGAATGCGTTCGCCCAGGCCAACCCCGAGCTGACACGGACCATGGTGTTGGTCGCGGCTGGAATGATGACATTGTCCATCGCCACCCGACTGGCGAGTTGGGCGTTCTGGGGCCTCATACTGCCGGTCCGAAGATTGTCCGGCTTCTTTTTGAAGTTCGATGACGTCGGCAAGAACGTTGCCACGGGTTGGCGCTTGCTGGCCGGCGCCGGCGGACTTCTCTCTGGAGCTTTCAATATCATCGTCGCGGCAGCTGGGGCTGTGGTTACTGGCCTTGGGGCCATCAGTGCGCCGGTGTGGGGCATTATTGCCGTGCTGGTGGCCGCTGGCTTCGCACTCTGGAAGTATTGGGACCGGATATCCTCGTTCGTCTCCGGAATGGCCGAGGGATTGGGCGGCTTGCTGTCGCCGGCCATCGATGCCGTCAAGGGAGCGATAGACGGACTGATCGACAAGCTTGGCGAAATGCTGGGCTTCGATCAAGCTCAAATGGATGCGTTCAAGACCGCGATAGGCGACGGCATCGCGGCAGCGCTGAACTTCGGGCCGATGATTGACGGCGCCAAGGAACTGCTGGGCAACTTTTGGACCTGGTTGGGTGGGTTTTTCAGTCAGGAGACCCTGTCCGATAGCGAGAAGGGAGAGATGCGCAACGCCGGCCGCAAGCTCATCGAGGACATGTGGAACGGCATCAAGGAGAAGTTTGTCGAAGTCATCGAATGGTTCCGCAACCTGCCGCAGATGCTCGCTGCGGAAATTGGCCAGATCGACCTAACCGGCCTGATCAAGTTTCCAGATGTTGGTGCTTGGTGGAACGGCATGACCGGCGGGCAGCAGCAAGCCACTGACGGTGCCCTAGGCTCAGCTGAGGGCTCTTCTCAATCATTTGGCGACCCGATCACCGCTTCCTCATTTGAGACGATGTATCCGGATCTCCCGCAGCAGGTGCAGGCCAATATCAACGCGTCAGTCACCGACAAACGGCCACCCCAAGTCAGCGTCACGGTCCAAGCGCCGATTACGATTACCGGCGTGATAGATCCTCGCGCAGCGGCCAACCAAGCCGCGGGTCAGCTGTCCAATGCGGTAAGCCAGGCCACCTCAGGTGCACTACATGATGGGATGGAGTAGATGACCCCGCTTCTCTCCCTTGGCCCACACATTTTCCAGATTACCGAGCTGAACTTTCAGTCGGTCAAGCGTTCCACCGAAGCCAAGTGGCCCGCCATTGCTCGGTTCGGCAACTATCCCGGCCGTCAATTCACCGGGTTCGGCGAAGACACGATCGATATCGAAGGTTTGCTGTTTCCCGAGGAGTTCAACGACCGCGAGCAGTATGAAGCGCTGCGGGCCACTCAGGCTGCCCGTCGCCCAGTGTCCTTGCTCGGCTGGGCGATCGGTTCAGGGGCGGCTGCTCAGCTCTTCGGTCGGGTTGTGATCCTCAAAATCGAGGACACTCAGTCGCGGATTAACCGGCTCGGCCAAGGTGCGCGCGTCGAGTATTCCGTCTCTCTTGCGCCGTTCCAGGATGGCGGGAAACCCATAGGTCTATTCGGATGAGCGCGATCCTGATCCCCAGCAGCACCGTTCAAGTTCGACTGGAAGACGCGAGCCTGGACCTGGTCTGTTTCGAGTATGCCCGTGAAGTGTTGGGTGATGCCCGGCAGGCGGGGAAATTGGCCGGCTATGTCGAGGCGACATTGACCATCAACCCTGGGATCGCCGATAGCGGCGCCATTCTACCCCTGGGCATGACGATCGTCCTGCCCGAGTTAGTCATCGACCGGGAGCAACCGCTGTTGCGGTTGTGGGACTGATGGACCGCTATCTCCCATTCATCGACGTCCAGGTAGACGGAGGCCCGGTTTCGAGCGCCTTCTATGCCCGGCTCAACACCGCCACCATTACCGATGCGCCTGGGCAGGACGGCGACACTGTCGAGCTTACCTTTGATGATGCCGGCAACGAAATTCAGATCCCGCCAGAGGGTGCGAAGCTGACGGTGCAGTTCGGCTTCCGCGATGCCGGCAGTTGGAAGATGGGTTCGTTCATTGTTGAGAAATCGACCATCCGGGGTGGGGCTGACGGAGAGTTCGTCACGCTTTCAGGGCGTTCGGCCGACGCTCGGAAGGACACCAAAGAGCCGCTCTCCGAACACTTCGACGAAATCACCATTGGTGGTCTTGTCGGGGAGTTGGCCAAGCGCCACGGCTACCAGGCCAAGGTCAGCGATGCGCTTGCGAGTATCGTGCTGCCATATACTGCACGCGTAAACCAGTCTACGGCCGATTTTCTCACCCGCCTGGCTGATCGGCACCGCGCTCTGTTCTCGATCAAGGATGGCAAGTTCCTTTTCCTCACAAGGGGGCAGCTGACGGCGATCACGATCGACAAGGGCATGTGCGAAAGCTGGGACTTTACCGTTGAGCCGCGCCCACGCCATGGCAAGACCGAGGCGGGCTGGTTCGAGCGCTCGACGGGCGAAACCAAGTTCGAGGTGTTTTCAACGGGGCTTGAAGGCCCGGTTAAACGCCTCAGAACAGTGTTTGCAAGCCAAGGTGAGGCCAAGTCAGCTGCCGAGGCGGAAGGCGACCGGCTGGGCCGTGCAACCGCGTCCGGATCGCTCAAGTTAGCAGGAATGCCAGAAATCTTGGCGGATACCCCGCTACTCCTCACCGGCTTTCGGTCAGAGGCCAATGGCGCCTGGCGCGCCGGAACCGTCACCCACGAGTATGGAGAGACCTATATCACAACGGTCGAAGTTGATGCTCCGGAAGTTGGTCGGGCCAGTGAGTAGGGAAGCAAAACTACATACGGATCCGCTGCATTTCGATGGCAGCCACCGCCTCCAGATCCGCCTGCTTTGCCTTTGTGTTGGTTGCCATCTCCAGCAGATGGCCGCTTGCAGTCATCATGTCGGAAAGTCGGAGAATTGCGTCCTCAATCGTCATCAGGAATGTGTCGTCGTCGACTTTGCCCTTGGCTCTGAAGGTCGGGATAAGCGCGCCGCCGTTGATGTATCCGTGACCAAAGATAAAGCCATGGGCCACCTTATTTCGCTCCGCCGCGAAATCACTAACAAGCCTGGCCAGCAACTTGTCGCCCTCCCTTTTGTATTCTGCGGGAAGGGCGGTCTCTCGAAAGAGAGCTCGTACAGTGTGGACTTTGTCGGCGAAAGCCATGTTCGCAGTGACAATACGCTGCTGTGGCCAATCCAAGCGGAGAAGCTGACCGAACAGCTCATTCAACGACATCTCAATTTCGGTAAACGTCGACAGGTAGTAACCCATCAGGGCGAATGCCTGCGTCGGCTGATCCAACTGCCCGATCGTTTCCAGGTATTCTCTAAGGCTGTCGGGTACCATCGTCCTTTTCCTCCAATGGAAACGGGCGGCCCGAGGCAGTTTATTGCCTCGAACTGCGGGACCAGACGCCAATCTACGCCCGCAAAGCAGCATCAAGGACCACTTCACCCGTCGCCCCTTTCGAGGCTTGGCGATTGTGATCAAAATGTCTTTGGAAACCGTAATGAACTTCGAACTACGACCCATGGTGCCCGTCGCCACACCCGCCGCCTATATCGGCGGCAAACGCAACCTGTCCAAGCGCATCACGGCGCTGATCGAGACCATTCCCCACACCACCTATGCCGAGTGTTTCGTCGGGATGGGTGGCATATTCCTCAAGCGCCGATCGGCCCCGCCGGCCGAGGTCATCAATGACTATTCCGGCGATGTCGCGACCTTCTTCCGCATCCTGCAGCGCCACTACACGCCATTCATGGAAATGCTGCGGTACCAGATCTCCAGCCGCCGCGAGTTCGAACGCCTCAAGGCGAGCGACCCAGCAACATTGACCGATTTGGAGCGCGCCGCTCGGTTCCTCTACCTTCAGCGGCTGGCCTTCGGCGGCAAGGTGTCGGGCCAGAATTTCGGGGTCAGTCCAGGTATGGGCGGACGCTTCAATATTACGAAGCTGGCGGCCACCCTTGAGGACGTGCATGAGCGCCTGGCGGGCGTGATCATCGAGAACCTGCGCTGGCAGGATTTCATCGCCAGATATGATCGGCCGGGTGTGCTGTTCTACCTCGACCCGCCGTATTTCGGGAACGAGCAGGACTACGGGACCGGCATGTTTTCCCGCGATCAGTTTGCTGAGATGGCCAATGCTTTGAAGTCACTCAAAGGTCGCTTTGTCATGTCAATCAACGACAGACCGGAGATCCGTGAACTGTTCGCTGGTTTCGAGCAGCATGAGGTCCAACTGACCTACACGCTCGCTGGCGGGATCAACGCCAAAAAGGCCAGGGAGCTCGTAATTGTCGGTTAGAGAATTGTATGCGAGTCTCTCGGCCACAGCAGTACCAATGGGTGATCGGGATCGAGCCGCACCTCAAACTTAGGGGGTAATATGGCCGAGTTTTCCAAGATCGAATGGACAGATCACACCTTCAATCCTTGGACTGGCTGCACGAACGTCAGTCCGGGTTGCGACCACTGCTATGCGGAGGCGTGGTCGAAGCGCTCCGGTCATGTGAAGTGGGGCAACAACCCTCGCAAGCGCACGACCGATGCCTATTGGAAGGCCCCGTTCATGTGGCAGTCGAAGGCCGATGAGTTTTCGGCGAAACATGGCCGTCGCCAACGCGTTTTCTGCGCCTCTCTGGCCGATGCGTTCGACAATCAAGCAGAGAAGACTTGGCGCTCCGACCTGTTTGACGTGATCCGTCAAACCCGTGGCTTGGATTGGCTCTTGCTCACTAAGCGCCCCCAGAACATCGCAAAAATGTTGCCGCCAGACTGGGGGAACGAAGGATATCCCAACGTGTGGTTGGGGTTCACGGCAGAAGACCAGACCCGTTATGACCAACGATGGAAGCACCTAGCGGCGGTACCTGCCGCAGTGCGTTTCGTCTCATATGAACCAGCAATTGGACCTTTGCGGTTGCCTGATGTTGGCATGCAACCAGACTGGCTAATCTGTGGGGGAGAAAGCGGACATGGCGCGAGACCAATGGATCCCCAGTGGGCTCGCGACATTATCGGTGACTGCGAGTTGCATGGTGTAGCGCCATTCTTCAAGCAGTGGGGTGCCTACGAAAATCATCCACTCGTGCGTGACGGGGGGCTATCAGTTCCAGAGGCGAAATTGGCTGATGCTCTCGGGAAAGGTGGTGGCATGCTTGACGGACGCGTGATTCGCGCATTCCCTTCAGCCAGGGAGCGCGCCTACCAAGTCGCGTGATGGTCGAGGGGCACACGTGCATATGGCAAAAGGCCAATTCAAATGGGTGCCCGGTGGTGCGGCGCCCAAAATGGAACGACACAGCAATGCCAAGTTGGAACTGCTCGAGCTGTATCTTCGAAACTACTTCGACACCGTCGTCGCAGACCCTCGCCTAGACCGTCTCTACATATCGTTCGTGGATGGCTTTTCGGGGGGAGGGAAGTATCTGGACCGTGATGGTGGCGAGCGCGCCGGCAGCCCATTTGTGCTGCTGAGGGCGGTCGCTGAAGCCCAGGAACGGTTAAACGTTGGGCGAAAAAAGCCAATCGTTATTGAGCCGCGCTTCTACTTTGTGGACAGCAGCAAGGGAGCCATCGAGTATCTACGCCATGAACTCATGGTCGATGGGTATGCAGACGCCTTGAAAGAGGGCAGCATTCTGCTCTTCAACGACGAGTTTGAGGCAGTAAGCAGCAAGATCATTGCCGATATAAAAGAGCGCCACCATGGCGGAAGGTCGCTTTTCGTCTTGGACCAAAAGGGTTGGAATGCTGTCCAGTTCCTAACTGTCCGGTCGATTTTGGAGGGATTGCCGAGGGCAGAGGTAGTGTTGACCTTCGCGGTCGACTGGCTGATCAGCTACATGAACGAGGGAAAAGAGTTCACGCAGGCAATGGCCAAAGCTGGGTTCAGTCCGTGGCAAATTACTCGCTACCTGGAGGCACGAGGGTTGCCTGGGTACCGGTATCTGATACCGAGACTGCTCTTGCAGGACATTAGAGAATGCACCGGCGCACCATTTTTCTCCCCATTCTTCATCCGCTCGGCCCTTGCAGATCGAGACCTTTGGATCATTCACTTGTCCAAGTTGACGACCGCTAGGAACGTCATGGTGGCCTCCCACTGGGAGGTAAGCAACGCGCATTCTGTTGGGTCTAGTTCGATCCACCAAGGCCCCGCTGGCCTAAAGATGCTTGGATTTGATCCACATTGGGAGGATGGCCTTCCGATGGACTTTGCTTTCGATGAGGCAGCGGCAACATCAATCGGCAGTTCGCTGCGGATGGAGTTGCCCCGCTTCATTGCCGGTTTAGATCAGGGAGACCCGCCGACAATTGAACTTCTGCACTCCCAGATCGCAAACCATACGGCAGCAACGAAAGATCAGATCGAGGCAGCTCTTGTGGATCTGCACGGCGCAGGAGAGCTCGATATCCTGTCGCCGGCGGGAGGCCGAAAACGTGGAGCATCGCTGACCAAGCTAGACCGGGTTGGATTATCGCGGCAGGGGCGACTTTTCGACTGGTAATCTGCTGCCATCCGAAGTTGCGCGCGATGCCATCTGAAATTGCGCGCTACACGATTGCGGGTGGATACGCTGGACTCCAATACGCGTGAACACGCGCCGGCGCGGCTGCGACCGTTTCTGGGCCAGCGCACCCGCTGGATGAAGGGCTGGATGCAGACCTTCATCGTCCACAACCGGAATCCGGTAAAACTGATCGCCGAAATGGGACTGGGCCCGGCATTGGTATTCGAGGTGCTGGTGCTCGGCATGATCGTCTCGCCGCTGCTCCATTGCGGGCTGGGCATCGGCCTGCTGCTGCAACTGGCGCTCGGCGCACCGCTGTTCGATGGCCGCGGCTGGTCGGTGTTCTACACCGGCGTATTGGTGCTGGGCTATGGCAGCACTTTTGCCGCCACCACACTTGGCCTCCTCCGCCTGCAACGGCCACAGCTGCTTCCGCCGCAATGCCTGCTGCCGCTCTACTGGCTGCTGATCGCCTTCGCCACCTGCAGCGCCCTGATCGAGCTGCTGTGGCGACCGTTCTACTGGTTCAAGAGCCCGCACGAGCCGGTGGAACGTCCCGCCCGCCGGCCGTTGTGGGCTCTAAAGTTCGCCAGGCGGGCCAAGGCGTGAGTTATGCCGGGGTGGTTGGGCGACCTGACTGATTGGCGTTGACGATAGGGCGGGCAATGTGCGGAATGGACGTTCCAAGGGCAAGTTCACGGCGGGCGTTTTTACTGCGATGTTTAGCGACGATAGAAGTGAACGAGCTGCGCTGGTGGCTGTCGTCTGCACGGTGGTGGTTTTCTTGATTGGGCTATGGGCTGGCGGCTACCACTACGAACGCCAGCAGCAGGATGCGGCCCAAAGCAATTGGCCAGAGCTTCATCTTCTTGAAGGAAATCCCGAAAGCTACCAAACCATATGCAATGCACCCGTAAACGAAATCCAAGCAGACCTGTGCCAACAATGGCGCTCCGCTGAGGCTGCGACGAATGCGGCTGGCTGGGCTCAGTTGCAACTCTGGCTGGGGAGCGCTGGCTTCGTTGGTCTTGTAGTCACTGCCGTATTGGCTGCCCTTGCCTTCAAAGAGACCCAAACGCAAGCCAAGGCCGCTCTCAGGTCTAATGCTAAGGCGACGGTTGCGAACAGTATTGCCAGAGAGACTGGCCGCGCACAGGTCCGAGCCTACCTTGACATAGCCGACGTTACATACAGAATTTCCAGAGACATGCTCATCGTACGAGGTCATCTGTTCAACAATGGCCAGTCGCCAGCGTTTAAATTCGAAGCGGCGCCCCATGCCAGCGTCAACACCACCCTTTATGAGCCATCCCTGAGCGAAGTGCCCAGCTTTGTTGGCAAGGAAGAGACGTTCACATTCAAATGGTCGAACACAAGATTGGCCTTTGGTGATCTTGAGCACATTTTTGAAGGCGGAACATTTTGGGGTGCTCATTGCACGTTCAGATGGGTCGACGTCTTTCAAAAAACCAACAACATAAAGATTAGCATGCTGACCATTGGGGGGCTCTCCGACGCTGATGGCAACGGGTTTAGGACCGGCAAAATGCGCGTGCGCTACGTGACCGCTGCATACGGCAAAGAGCCCCCCAAGCAATAGCGCTTGGCACGCAGCCCGCACGGCCCGACATCTAAACCTCCTGCCTACTCATGGCGCCCACCAGCTTGGTGCGTTTGATACACAAGGCCGGAAAGACCCGCCCCAACGGCCGGACATCAAATTGTTCATCAGGATGGCTGAGGCGCGCGCACTTTGTGGTTATCCCGACGACCCCCACCTCAATCCCTCCCCTCAAGGGGGAGGGAGGCGCAAGGAGCGGGTCTGGTGTGGTGTGAAGGTTCTGGCTGGCGGTCGATGATACTGCGTGTCAGCGCGGCGGCGCCCATCCTCTCAATATGTCGGCACGACCAGCCCGGGATTGCGCGTCTGGACCAGTTGCCCGCCCTGGAGGTCGAGCTGTTCGTTGGCGGCGATAGCGAAGGCATACTCGCCGTGTTCGGTTGTCAGAGTGCCGCTGACAGGGCTGGCGCTCATGCCGACAAGGCCCAGCACCTCTCCGCTGCGATCGGTGATGATGCGCACGCCGCGGGGGGCCGAGAACAGCGGGGCACGGTCGCGCCAGGCGGCGATACCGTCCAGCGTGTTGATCAGCTCGAAATCATGGCCATCGACGCGGCGGGCATAGCCGGTTTGATGGGCCGCATCGCGGTGCTCGATCTGCTGCGGCGTCAGCCCGGTGAACCACAGCGTGGCATCGGGCCGGGGCTGGATGCCGCAGAGCCGCTCGACGAAATCGAGCATGCACAGGATCGAGGGCGAATAGACCTCGGTGAAGCCTTCCGCCCCGGTGAAGGGATTGAGCGTCTGGGCAAAGCGGCTCGATTTGAACAGAGCGCTCAGGATCGGCTGCAGGACCCAGCTTAGTTCGACATGGCGGTGATGGGCCTCAAAGGCATGCGGCGCCCGGATCAGGCTGAGAAAATTGGTCGGACCACACCAGCTATTGTGGTCAAAGGCGCGGTCAAAACGTGGATCGTCCAGCGCCAGCGAGGTAAAGGGATATTTGGCAAAGAACTTGGCGGTATTGAGCAGATAGCGCTGCAGCGCCTGGGCGAAGAACACGTCGTCGCCGATTTCGCAGGCCAGCACGCGCAGCAGCACATCGGACTGGATGCGGACCAGCCGGTCATGCCGGTCCCGGTCGTAGAAAAATCCGTCCTCGGCATCAAAACACTGCTTGAACAGCGCCGCCGTGCTGGCCTCGGCCCCTGTTTCCCATGGGCTGCCATCTTCGCCCAATTCCGCGGCGATGCGCGCCAGATATTGCCGCTGGCACGCGACATTGGCGGTCAGGTCCGGCGCAATGAAAGGCAATAGCGGATTGTCGGGATGGCAGGCCTTGGGATCGTTGTTGAACGGGCTGTCGGGCACATGCCAGAACCGCGCGGACAGGTCATGGCCAGTATCGAAGGCGCAGAAGGCTTCCACTGCGCCGGTGCCCCGCGTGTTGCGCCATTGGGCTAGCCAGGCATCATTGCGCGCCATGGCCCGATACATCTGCGCAAGCCAGGCTTTGTCGTGATCGTTCAGGCAATAGTGCGTCCATACCGAGCGCGCCAGCGGCGTCACGGTCTGGATCTGGGAGAATACCGGACCCGTGGCCGTCAGCTTGTAGGGAAACAGGCCGTCTGCGCGCTGATGGGTGGCAAAGCCGGCAAAGGTGGCAGCAGCCACCGAGGGAATGAACCGGCTGAGCAGTTCGGCATTGATCGTGCCGGTGCTTTCCAGCCAGCAGCCGAAATAGATGCCGCCTTCATTGAGCAGGGGCCGGCCGTCCACGCCTGGCTTGATGCAGGCGATCAGCTCGCGCACGGCGTCGCAATAGCGGGCTTCCATCTGCGGCGTCGAGGCCACGAAGCGCACGCCTGAAGCGATGAACTGGGCCAGAACATCTGGATTTTCAACCGGGCCGACACGAGCGGTAAGGTCTGTCCTGCGCAATCTGTCAAGCAGGCTGGAGCTGGCCGGGTGCTGGTTCATCCTGGTTCCTCTCGCGCAGCGGTGCCCCGTTCAGGCGCCCATGGGGTTGTGACCCTAGCAGGTGTCTTACAGGCCCAGGGCGGGAGCGATCAATGTGCTGGTCTGGTCGATACGTCGCCCACCAGGATTGCCCTGATGGCCGCGCCGCTTCACCGCGCCTGCCCGGTCACCTGGGCGCTCTGCCAAGGCACTGACTTGTCAGGAGTGATTTCGCTTGCGGGAGTTCTTGCCCACCTGCGTCCCGAAGACCCGATCACGTCCGGCTGCCTTGGCGCTGTAGAGCGCCCCGTCCGCGGTTTCGATCAGCTCGTTGACGCTGCGCTCTGTCGCGTCGGGCATATAGGTCGCCACACCCACACTGACGGTGACATAGCCCTTGTCGACGGCGGCATGGGGGAGCCGCGCTTCGGACAGCGCGCGCCGGAAACTCTCGGCCACCAGATAGGCACCGTCCTCGTCGGTGTCGGGGAGAATGGCCGTGAATTCCTCGCCGCCAAACCGGGCCACCACGTCGGCGGGCCGCTTCAGGCATTGCTTGAGCAATTGGCTGACCTGCCGCAGGGCCTCATCGCCAGCCAGATGGCCGTAATGATCATTATAGGGCTTGAACCGGTCGACATCGACCAGCAGCAGGCTCAAGGCGGTGCCCGCGCGGCCGGTGCGGCGGATTTCCGCATCGATGGCATCATCGAACGCACGCCGGTTGAGCAGTCCTGTCAGGCTATCGGTGCGGACCAGATGCTTGAGCTGATTGGTGGTTGTGTGCAGGTCCTGCTCGGCCTGCTTGAAGCGGGTCACGTCGACAACCGCCACCATGGTGGTGCCATTGCTCGTGGGGCGGGTCCGGATCTGGAGCCAGCGATCATTGACGAGATGAACCTCGACCGAGCTTTCGCGCTGCAGATTGGCGAAGCGCTCCTCGATCCATTCGGCGGCGGCGGCCAGATCGCGGGGGGCTCCCGGCTGCTCGCCGCGTTCGATCACGGCAGCCAGCATATCGCGATAATGCGTCCCGGGCTGACGCAAATCGCCGGTCAGCGGAAAGGCGTCCCGATATTGCTCGTTGCAGAAGATCAGCCGGCCCTGGCCGTCGAACATGGCCAGCCCCCCGGTCATTTCCGCGAGCGCATAGGACAGGGTATCGCGACTGAGCGTCAGTTCCTGCTGCAATTGCCTGTTGGCGGTGATGTCACGCGATACGCCCGCCAGCCCGATAACGTTGCCGCTTGGATCATGCAACGGCACCTTGGTCGTGGAATACCAGCGCGTGACACCGTTGGCGTCGGTGGTCTGTTCTTCAAGATCCACTACCGGCGTGCCGGTGACCAGAATGGTATTCTCGGCCTCAAGCTGCGCCTGGGCACGCTCGAAGGGCTCGACGGCGTAATTGTCCTTGCCGATGAGTTGGCCGACATCTTTGACGCCGAACAGACGCATGGTGCCGTTATTGGCGGCAACGAACTTGCCGTGACGATCCTTGACATAGGCATAGTCCGGGGCGTGGGCCAGCGCGGTCGCCATCAACTCGCGCTCCGCCGACAGGCGCCAGAACTGCATATAGGCCAGCCCGGCAATCGCGGTGGTAAAGAGGTTGAGCGCGACGACAGACAGCATCCCCGGCTCGGCTCCCGCGATATGGGCTCCGGGCAAGGACAGGGAGGCAAGCGATGTCACCAACCCGGTCAGCGCGGCAAGTGCCAGTATGTGCCAGAATTCGAAACGCGACTGGCCGACCAGCCGGTTGATCGCCAGCCCGGCGAGGCTGGCCAGTACCATGGCCGGCAGGCCCGCAAAGATCCCGGCGCCGCCGACGGCCAGGCGATAGCTGATCGCAATCAGGCTGCTGACCAGCGCGGCGGGCCACCCGCCGAACAGGGCCGCCACCGCCAGAAGCGAATAGCGCAGGTCCAGATAGATACCCGGCTTGACCTGGGCAGCCATGACCATCGAGGCAATGGCGCCGATGCCCATGATGGTGGCAAACAGCAGCTCACGATACAGGCGTGGCAAAGGCTTGAGCCAGTACTTGGCCTGCGATCCGAACAACACAAACAGTGCAACCACTGCCAGATTGCCCGCGAGGATTTGCCATGTGGACACTGTCAATATGTGCAACCCTTGTCCCGGTCCGGGCATGCCCGGGTCAGGCACAACGCCCGACTAGCCCCGCAATCTAGCACCCAAGAGTTTGCCAAATCTGAACAGAACCCAGCTTATTGGCCTGAGAGTGACGGGCAATTGACTTCGCGCACTCAAGGCGTTTCCGAGCGCAGTTTTGCCGCCGGTGAGGTGGACATGGCAGACCGGGTGATCAGTGCACCGGTCAGGACCGTAGTGGCAATGACCAGCAGCGTCACGCCGCCGAGCTGGCCCAGTGGTACGGCAAAGTCGATATCGAGCAGCCAGGTCGCGGTCGCCCAGGCCCCCAGCAGGGCGATGGCGGTCGCAAGGATGGCAGCAATGGCTCCCAATAGCGCATATTCGACCAGAAAGGCGGCGATCACGTCGCGCCGCCTGGCGCCCAGCACCTTCATCACCATGGCATCGGCCTCGCGCTGTCGGCGACCCACGCTGAGCGCGCCGGCCAGCACCAGGATGCCGGCCAGCACGGCCGTGCCGCTGACCAGGGCGATGGCATTGCCGAGGCCGTCAAACACCGATCTGATGCGCGCCAGCGTATCGCCCACCGATACGAAATTGAGCATGGGGAACGCCTTGATCAGAGCCGCTTCCACACGGTGTTCGCTGCCCGGCAGCACCCAGACCGTGCCGAACGACGATTGGGGCGCGCCTTCGATCAAGCCTGGCGAGACGATGATGCGGAAGTTGAAACCGGGGCCGCGCCGATCAATCTGGCGGAAGCTGGCAATGCGCATCTCCAATGGTCGTCCGGCGATGGCAATGGTCATGGTGTCGCCCACCGACAGGTCGAGCGCATCGGCCAGTTCAGTGCTGAGCGAAACTTCCGGCGGCCCTTTGTAGTCCGCTGGCCACCAGGCACCTTCGGCAATCATGGTACCCTCGGGCATCGCCGCCGACCAGGTCAGCGCCGTATCGCCCCGAAACACGTCGCCGATCTCACGCACCCTTGGGTCATCGGGCGATGGCGGTGGCGCGCCCTTGAGGGCCGTGATCGTGCCGCGCAGCATCGGGATGGATTTGAAGGCTGCGATATCGGGTGTCACCGCGGCGAAATCGGTGAGGGCAGCCAGCTCGCTCCTGTCCAGGTCGAGCAGCACCAGGGCCGGAGCCTCGTTGGTCACCTCGGCGGCGATCTGGGCATTGATATTGGACTGGGTGGTCACGATCAGCAGCAAGAGCGAAAGCCCCATGCCCATCGATACCAGCACGGTGCTCGTCGGCGCGCCGGGTCGGACAATGGCGGACAGCGCCATGCGCAGCAAGCGATTGGGCGGCGGCGGCATCCGCGCAAGGACAAAGGTCAGGCCCGCGGCAGCAAGCCGCAACAGCGCGAAGGCCAGCGCGGTGCCGGCGAAATAAATCCCCACCAGCAGCGGGTCGCTGGCGATGGCCAATGTCAGTCCGAACAGCAGCGCAAAGCCCGCGAGCAGGGGCAACCAGGCCGCAGGCGACGCCCAGCTACGCCAGCTCATGCGCTCCAGATTGCTCGACGAGCCGGCCCGGAACAGCATGGCCGGACGGATGGAGCGGGCTTGCAACAAGGGAAGCCAGGCAAAGATGATGGCAATCACCAGCCCGATGCCGGCCGCAGCAGCCATCGAACGCAGATCAAGCGCGGCAGGCAGATCAAGTCCGATCAGACCAGCCAGGAGCGGCAGCGCGACAAGGGTGCCCGCTATGATGGCGATCAGCCCGATAAGGATCGACAGCAGCGACAGGACGGCGATCTGCGCCAGGAAGTGCACCACGATGCGGTGTCCGCCGGCGCCCAGGGCGCGCATCGTGGCAATGGCGGGCTGGCGCTCTCCTATATAGGCGGTCACGGCATTGGCCGCGCCAAGCCCGCCCACCATCATTGACGAGAGCGCCACCAGCAGCATGAAATTGCCGAAGATGGTGATGAAGCGGGCAATGGTCTCGGTCGCCTGCCTGGGTGAGCGGATCTGGAAATCGGCCTTGGGGAACTGCTTTTCCAGCGCCGCCTTGGCGCGTGAGAAGTCGCTCTTCTCAAGCAGCACCTTGTACCGGAACTGGTTGAACACGCCGTCCTGCCGAAGCCCGGCCAGCGGCAGGGCAGCGTCCGACACCAGCGCCGGCGCTCCGAGCTGAAAGCCCAGCGCGGCCTGATCGGGCAGGGTGTCGATGATCCCGCGCAGCATCATGTCGAGCGTGCCGATGCGGATCATGTCGCCCGGTTCGGCGTCCAGCCGCAGGGCAGCCTGTGGCGACAACACGATGCCCATCACGTCATTCTGACTTTCCAGCAGATCGGCGATATTGCCGGGCAGGGCGCCGGGTGCCAGGGTAACAGCGCCCACCAGGGGATAGCGGGCGCCCACCCCGCGCAGGGACAAAAAGGCCGTCAGGTCACCCTTGCGGGCTTGGGTGTTGATCGTGACTTCCCGGCTGACCGGGCCGAGCGCCTCGAGCGCCGCCAGCACGTCAGGCCCGATGTCGCTACGCGCGGAGCGCAGTTCCAGATCGCCGCCCAGAATAGAGCGGGCATCCCGGGCGATGGCGGTTTCAACCGCGCTTCGGACCGAACTGACCACGCCGATGGCGGCGACGCCCAGCGCCAGGCAGGCAATCAGAATGGCAAATCGCGCAGCACCGCCGCGCAGGTCGATCAGGGCGACCCGCAGCCAGGCACTATAGCGCCTCATGACTGTACCGCCGCCATCGGGCTCAATTGACCTCGATCCATCCGCATCTGCCGATCCGCCCGACGAGCCAGCGCCATGTCATGGGTGATCAGCAGCACCGCCATACCGTTGGCGCGCGCCAGGCCGAACAGTAGGTCGACGGCGGCCTTGGCGGTTTCCTGATCCAGATTGCCGGTTGGCTCGTCTGCCAGCAGCAGTTTGGGCCGGGTGACGATAGCGCGCGCCAGCCCGACGCGCTGTTGTTCCCCGCCTGAAAGCGCGCTTGGCAAGTGATCGGCACGGGCCGATAGTCCCACTTCGGCCAGCGCCGCCCTGGCGCGTCTCTCAATCTCGCTGACCGGCAGATTGTCAAAGGCGATATCGAGGGCCAGCGCCACGTTCTCCAGCGCGGTCATGGAGGCAATCAGATGAAAGTTCTGAAACAGGATGCCGATATTGTTGCGCCGCATATCGGCCAACCCATCCTCATTCATCTCGCCCACGGCGTTTCCCCCGACCGCGACCAGGCCTGTGCTGGCCCGTTCCAGCCCGCCCATCACCATCAGCATGGACGTCTTGCCGCTCCCTGAGGGCCCCACAATGGAAACCACCTCGCCCTTGCTTATCGCAAACGTGATGTCCTTGAGGATATGAAGCGTCTCCTTGCCTGACCTAAGGTGCAGGTTCATGGCCTGGGTCTGGGCAATGATATCGGTCATGGGAATGGGCCAAATTCTGTTCGGAGAAAGCTCATATGCCGGCTGCATATGGTGAAATCAGAAACTGGGTGCGCCACGCGCTTTGCGCAATGGCCGTGTTGACCACAATTGCGGCATCGGCGCTGCCGGCCAGTGCGGCCGAGCGGACCATCATGCTCTATGGCGACAGCCTGCTGGCGGGTCTCGGCCTGACGGCAGAAGATGGCTTTGCCGCGCAGATGCAGGCGGCAATGGACGCTGCCGGTCTCGACGCCCGCCTGGTCAATGCCAGCGTCTCCGGCGATACGACCCAGGATGGACTGGCGCGGCTGGACTGGTCGCTTGCCGAAGCGCCTGACGCGGTGATTCTCGGCCTGGGGGCCAATGATATGCTGCAAGGCCTGCCCGCCGCTTCGGCCGCCGACAATCTTGAGGCAATGTTGAGCCGGTTTGATGCCATGCATCTGCCTGTGCTGTTGCTTGGCATGATGGCCGATCGGGGTCTGGGCGCGGACTATGTGGCCGCCTTTGATGGTCTCTATCCGGCTCTGGCCAGCAGACACGACGTCATATTCTACCCTTTTTATCTCGACGGCGTGGCTCTGGATCCCGCGCTGAACCAGGCCGACCTGCGCCACCCCAATGCAGCCGGGGTCAAGGTGATCGTCGACAGGCTCGTGCCCCATGTCGCTCAGTTGCTGGCCCGGTTGCCCTGACGATCCGATGTTAGTGGCTTGAAGCGGGCACCGTACGCGAGCGTCCGGACGTACCGGTGTACCCCATGGGCGGTCGTCGCTGGCGCGACGCGGTTTGATGTACGAGAAAGTCTGAAATAATGCCGGCGTGACATGCAACCGTTTGAAACCCCTGCACAACCGGGCTTTGCGCGACCAAATCAGTCGGGTTTTCCACAAGCGCCCAGAGGCAGACGACAGGAAAATGACAGCTCGAAGCGAAAATCCAGAACGGGCCGTTGACTCGGCAAAAGCCCGCCCCTATAACCCGGTCATCGCTTCAGGGGGCGGGGCCGCGAGG